>Ga0325410_1004031_pt1 | contig 16518 bp, 6 predicted proteins | sample PopdelMetagenome_16_FD_206182 | JGI IMG/M metagenome (GOLD analysis project Ga0325410, IMG submission 206182) | Populus deltoides microbial communities from Bellville, Georgia, United States - Xylem-PdIQD-R3 | ecosystem: Host-associated > Plants > Phyllosphere > Stem > Wood/Secondary xylem...
CTCTCCTTTGTTCACTTCTGTCGTCTCCCTTGTTTTTCTCCCTTTTTTTCTATATCATCTTCCTCCTTTTTTTTCATACACTAAGATCTGTATTTATAGTGTCAGAGTACCTTCGCGTGTGAGAAACAAAGTTTCAATCAAACTCATTCTCTTTTTTAAAATTTGAATTTGATTAAGAATCAAATTTGAAAGTGGATAACTATCATTACCTTGAAGATAAGGATTATCTTGAAGATATGGATTATCTTGAAGATAAGGATAGAATGACAAAAGTACATTGTAGTCCCTAGTTTTCATACAAGTTGACAAATCACACTTTTCATTGAAATAAATATCTAATATTTTAATTTTACATTTTAAACCCTATAAAATTAAATTAAAAAGCCAATGGGCCAAAATTGGGTTACAACAATCACCACCGCAAACCACCACCATTCTTACATGTTGCCGCCACTAGTATCACCGTGAGCCATCGCCAGATTAGCTTCCCCCTCTTCTTCTTCTTATTTTTCTTTTTCTTTGCCTCCACTATACCTGTAAGTGAACAATGGAGGGTGAATTATAATTCACTTTCCAGTTTTCACGTTGCATGTGAACAATGAAGAACCCTCTGAATCCGAGCTGGACTAGTTCTGGCCCAAACCAAAATGTCTTGGCTGGGTCTGGCCCATTCCCCTTTGAAGTAGTCTTGTTGGGCCAACATAAGCCCTACCCTTGTTTCGGGCTGATGTTGGCCCAACTCTTTTGGGCCGACTTCGGCCCAATTTCTTTTTGGGATGATCCTGGCCCCACCCGGGTGGGCTTAGGCCATATAATTGGGTCAGACCCAACCCAATATATTATAATAATAATATATAATATAATATTATATATTAAATAAAAAACAAAACAAAAAAATTTCAAAAAATTTCAAAAATCCTTTAAAAAATTTGTGATTTTCTCACCAAATTTTCTACCACTTTTGATTAATATTGGTTTGTATTTTTATACTGTAAAGATACAAGTCTAGTATTAAAATACCTGGTTTTCTCTGAAATTTTTCAAAAAATATATGGAAAAACAAAAAAAAATATCTTGTTTTTATGCATATGGTCAAATCTCTCAAAAATATAAAAAATTTATATTGTATTTTATACCAAAAAAAGAGAGTATGTTTTTGCATGCATTTTGAGTTTTAATAATCAGTTTATTAAAGTCATGAAAACTAAGTCTATATTTCAAAAATACCAAAAAATATTTTATTTTCTTTTAATAACTTGGATTACTAACTTATACGTAATATGTATTCCCGTTATTAAATAAAAAGGTAGTTCTTTTTTTATATAAACATCGGAACGGTTAGGTTTTTACCTAATAAGATAAGGATCTTCTTACCAAGAAGGACTTTTCTTAAACTTTAGATAGATCAACAATTAGAAAACATGACAATACCTTAGCTTATATAAGAAAATTAAACAATGTTGCTTACCATAGGTAAGGGGTATTAGGGGTGTTAATACCTTCCATTTACATAACCAGTCCTCGTGCCCGATCTTTGAGACTAGTTAGGGTTCCTAGTAACCAAATACTAGGTGATTGCTCTTATTCCCTCTTTCCACCGAAAAGAGACAAAAGTCCTTGTCCTGTCCATTTTTTCCATACCATATACATATACATTTGGATATTCCAAGAAGATGATTGTCGCGACGCCACACCACGTGCGACACTTTTAATATTCAAAACTTTTCACCTTCATTATCAAGCGCTTTATTGTTGAATTTGTTGACCTTTGGGTAACATATTAATATTTATATATTTTGATGATAACAAGTAAATGAAAGTGGACTAATGATATGCTTAGTTGAGATTAAGTTTAAACAAGTTTATATGAAGATCATAAGAAGCTTAAAGAATTAAATGAAGAAATAAATTAACAAGTCCAAGAAACAAAGCAAGTGAAGACTTAGTTCCGAAGGATTCATTTTAGTGCTTATTTTGAAAATCTTTATATCTTACTTGATAACACAAATTAAAATGAATTCACACACTTCACATTGCAGGCATTATAAAATTGATATGTATTTAATCGGTTCGTGATTCATCAGGTTTAAAAATATTAAAATTGGATTTTAAATTGAGCCACTCAATTGCTTGGTCATACCAAATGAACTAGTCAACTGCTTAGCCATACCAAGTGAACTAGTTGACCGTTTGACTATATATACTAAGTGAACCGGTCGACTGTTTGTTCATCAGGAATGAACACGTAGGAATCTGCATGAATCAATTGATCGATTGGCTTGACCAATCTAAACTGGTTGACTATTTTAGTTGTCAAAGGAACAATAATGGTTATAAAATGACTAGTTTTTGTTAGAAACATATATATAACTTGTTTAATTGAAGAATTAAGTACAAAAATTGAATATATATTATATACAAGAACAAAAACAACTTTAAATCATTAATCCTAAATCATACTCATATTTGTGCATTAAAACCTTCATATTCTTGTAAAAGAGTATAAATTTCCACACTCATTATACTTAAACATCTCAATACATTCTAAGTGCTATTGAGTGAGCTATAGAAACATAAGCTAAAATTGAATTATCTACACTTTGAGAAAGTGTTGCTGCATTTCAAACAATTATAATCCTTTAAGAGTTTAAGTGAAAAACCCTTTGTCTTGGTGAGGTACATAACCAAAGTGAAAAATTTTGAAGAGGGTATTTTTTCAAGTGTTGAAAAAGGACTTGGTAAGGATTCAACAAAGACATTGTAATCTTTGGCCTGGATTAGTAAAGAATATGAAATGCAAGATCGGTTTGATGCTTGAGGTATGGATGTAGACTTGCTGAACCACGTTAAAAATCGAGTTTGCAATTTCTATCCCTATACTCTTTACTTTAAACACTTTAATTTTATTGTTGGTTAATCATATTTAATTAAATTAATTGCAATAGTTGTTATTATTAATGAAACAACTAATTCACCTTTTTAGGTGTTATTGTTGCCTCAATCCTAGAACAATAAAATCATGTTACGACAACTAATAATAAGATTAAAGTTAAAAAAAAAAAAGGCTTAAACTAAGACAACAAAAGTAACTTTGGCAACATATGAGCTAAATTATTTATGTTACCTTTTTCATAATAGTAGGTTTGTTCAAAACGCAATTCGGTTTGGTTTGGTTCGAGTTGGATTTTCAACCTTTTGCATAGGATATCAGAAAATTGACATGTGATCAAAGTTTTGCATTTTGTATTACTAGAAAAATGCAGGATTTGATTCATTGTAAAACCTATAGGCATGCTTGATACAAACCCAAAACTAGGTTTTTTAAACTTTTAAAAGATTCTGACAAATCATTATGGAATAGGTGCATAAATCATAGTAAATTATCAGTTGTTACATAAGTGTTCACCATCAAATCAAATCAAATCGAGTTTTTTTTAATTTATGAGAAATTCAACCCGAATCGAATCAAAAACTGATTCAAATCAAACTAGTTTGGTTTGGTTCAAGTTGGATTTTTAGTTTGAAAACTGAAAAACCCAATGTCTTTTAAATGAGTTTGTTTTTTTGGGTTTTTAAATGGGCCTATATTAAATTCAGTTTTAACAATTTTTTATTGGGCATAGGCTTTTATAGGTGTTTTTAACAAACTTTAAAATTTAGTGCAATACCAAACCAAATTGAATTACATGAAATCAAAGACATAATGTCAATACCTTCAATTTTTCACAATACAATATCTGTAAATTGATTTATCAAGATGAATCTGGGGAATAACCCAGAAATGGGTTATGACAGTTGCAAAATGCAAAGATTTTTCAAAGTGATGAAAAATGCGAATGATTTTTCAAAGTAGTGAAAAATACGAAGATTTTTTGAAGTGATCTTATTGTAATGGGCAACCTACCAAGGTGAAAAATTCAAAGATTTTCCGAAGTGGTCTCATTGTAATGGGTGACCTGCATAGGTGAAAAAATGCCAAGATTTTGCAAGATGGTCTCATTGTAATAGGTGAATTACTTTGATAAAAAAAAAAATGCAAGGATCTTTCTAGTGGTAAAAAATGCAAATATTTTTCAAAGTGGTGAAAAATACAAAGATTTTTCAAAATGGTCTTATTGTAATGGGTGACCTGGCCAGGGTAAAAATACAAAGATTTTTTAAAGTGGTCTTATTATAATGGGAGACCTACTCAGGTGTTAAAATGCAAAGATCTTTCGAGTGGTGAAAAATATGAAGATTTTTCAAAATAGTCCTATTTTAATTAGTGACCTGCCTAGGTGGAAAAAAATACGACTTACCAGGCGAAAGGATTCAATTATAGATATTTTGAAGGGATGACATGATATGGCTTGAAGGCGTACTATCTAGTAGATGAGAGCTTAAAGGAGCACTTAAAGGGAAAAGAGATAGGGCTCGAAGACGTACTATCTAAGGGATGAGAGTTCAAAGGAAAGGGGACGAGGGCTTGAAGGCACATTTAAAAGGAAGAAAATGGGCTAAAAAGCACGTTACCTGAGAGATGGGGGCTTAAAGGCGCACTCGAAAGGGGGTAGGTTAGAAAACACAGTACCTGAGAGATAAGAGCTCAAATGCGCACTTGAAAGGAAAATGATAGGGTTCGAAAACACATTATTTAGAAGATGAGGGCTTAAAGGGGCACTCGAAAGGAAAAAGATATGGCTAAAAAGCGCTCTAACTAGGAGAAGATGGCTCAAAGGCGCACTTGAAAGTGGGTAGAGTTAGAAAACACACTACTTGAGAGATGAGGGCTCAAAGGGTAGTATGGCACTTTGAGTGCGTTGGAAAATAGAGTGATCATTTCTTTGTCCAAAAGTGGGAGATGCACCTATGCAACTAGATCTCCCCATCTTTGAGCGTAGTCCCTTATACTTTCCTTATCCCTTTTGTCTAGATTAGAAAAACTGGTTCTATCAGGAGCAATGTCCATATTATATTTGTACTGCTTGACAATTGCATCTACTAGATCTTTCTATCTCTGGATTTTTATGTTGTCCAACCTCAAGTACTAATTCAACACTACCCCAACTTAAACCATCCTGAAAAAAATGCATCAGTAGTTTTTTATTATATACTACTTCTGATATTTTATTGGAGTAGGATTTGAGATGAGTCATAGTGAATTGTGTTCTAGTGTATTTAATGAATGTAGGAACATAAAATTTCTTTGGCACCACCACATTTGAAACCAGATACATCTATATAGCTATATTGGGTCTGCCTCTTCAATAGTCTTGATTCTAGCTTCCAATACTGTTATTTTATCTTGATCAATGTCATCAGATGACTTAGTATGTGGGACTCGTTGAAAAATGCATCCATAACTATAGGTGTTGCGGATTGCATAAATGTTGGATTGTGTTGGGGCTCCTAACTATGTTCGCCTATTCTTTCTTTAGGCTGAGTTGTTATTGGGGTCTGAACAAAGGTGATAGGTCAGTTGGAAGGACCTTCACCAAAGGCATTTCTAAGTGCTTGCTAGAGTAAGCTAATGAGGCAAGCTACGCTAACTTTTAGTGACTCCAACTCTTCTTGAAAATAAGCATCACAGTGAGCACGCTTTTCATCTTCCATGTTTTTTAGTCGGAGTCGGGTGTTGTAGACTATTTGGAAACCTATATTTTAACTTGATGCATGTATGTATGTTATTTACAATGAATAGATGTATACGTATGGATGCACATTGGGTATGGATTACGAAAACCTATAGTCTGATAATCTAAGACTCTTTTTAGGAAAGTTATGGAAAAATGAATTATTAGGTAGTCCATACCTTAAGGGAAGGTTCTAAGCTATATGGGTTAGGCTTTCTACCTAGTCTAAAAAAGATATATAAACTGCCTAGTGATCATCTTCTATAAAGGCAGGATAGGGGTTTACAATGAATGGTTGGGGCACAGTGTGACTCCTATTACTGAGTAAACACTCAATTCATAATTGGATATTTCACGAATCCGAACCCCGACTGAAAGTCATGAGGTAGATTGCTACTCCCCATCTAACCTAGAATTGAGCTTATTTGTAAAAATTAAAATATATGAAGGCATTAATCCATACCTAACATACTTATATATGAATATGAAGTAAAAATGCATGCTAAAGTAGTAAAAAATACGAGCTAAATTTAAATAGATCAAAAAAATAGACAAACAATCAAACAAGTAAAGTTTAGTCCAACTAGACAAGGTGTTCCTGAGTGGAGTCGTCATCTTATCACGGGGTGACGTTGAATGACACGCTTTAAGATGCCTCCTAAAAGATATTGTGTTGGAAAAGAGAGTTTTGAGTTTAATCAAAAAATTATGATTATAAGGTTCAAGAGTCGTCACCTAGTATTAAGATTACTAGGAAACATAATGGTCTGTGAAAGTTCGGTAAGGGACTGGTTGTGCAAGGGGAAGATACATCACCTCCAGTGCATGCTACCCAACGTAGGTTGCATTGTTGTTTGATTGTTTTTCTAGGTCAAGTTTTTATTTGTTGGTCTTTTTCTAAGGTTCACGACATATCTCACTTCGTGAAAAATTCTCTACGTTATCAGGTTTAATTCTAACCATTCTAAAGTTTAAATTTTAACATCACATTTATTTTGTACTTTGTATCTTTAATACCTGAGGGTATACTCTACTGAAAGTCTACATCTAAACCCTATTATAAAATGAACAAAATGATTGGTGAAGGGTTTTTGATATTATTGCCAAATTCTAATGGATAATTATAAACTAATTATGATATTCATTTTTTTATTTTTAAAACATGATAAAGACGCATTTTTTTTAATGAAAAATATGCATGGAAAACTTTTAGTGTTTGGTCGTATGCATGAAAACAAAATATTGTTTTGTTTTTTATTCTTGAAAGAGGAAATTAATTTAAATTTTTTTTGAGATTTTTTTAAATTTTCAAAAACAATTTTATAAACATTTTGGTGAAAAGCGAGTATTTTAATATCGGATTTGTATCTTGCAGTGTAAATATACAACCCGATATTATGCAAAATTATTTAAAAAACATGCAAGAAAATCACAAATTTTTTGAAATAACCCTTAGAATTTTTTTTGAATTTTTTCTATATTATTATTATTATTATTATATTGGGCCTAACCCAGTTGCATTGGTCAGAAGCGGCCCAACAAACCCTTTTTTTTCTGGGCTGGACCTAGACCAGCCATTATAGGCTGGGATGGAACGGGTGTAGCCCAAATCAAATGTTGAATTTTGGCTACTACATGCAGGGTTCGGGGGTAAGGATCTGGGGGAGAAAAAAAGTGGGTGGCTTGCCAGGACGGGGTAGAAGAAAGGCTAGTGGCGTTCTTGGTGTTGCAGGGAAGTTCAACAAGTGGTTAGTGGCGGCAACAATGACTGAGGCGCGGTTGAGGAACTGACCAAAGTGGTGGCCGAGAGGGGGGAAAGAAAAACTAGGCAAAGGGATGGTTTTTCCTCAACTTTGGCTTCTGATTTTTCCTCCCTCAGACCATGAAATTCACCCTTATTTATAGGGGCTGGAAGAGGGACACTTTTTCTCATATGGTGCCAAACTTTAGCCATTGATTTTCACCTGAAAGAATCCCAAACATTGGTTCAAAGTGGCTATCATGAGCTGTCAGATTTGCTGCAGAAATTGGATGGTCAAGTTGGCTATTTTAGGGCGGTGCCACAACCACTATGGCGTCATTTGGCTAGAACGGACTACACTGGGGTGTAGTTAGATGTCAGGCCGTCGTTTGCATGCAAATTTTATCAAATTTGGTGGAGAGATGAAACAATAAATGCCTTGGGAAGGTAGTCCCCTAAGCAGCTTTTCTAGCAAAAATCTGAAGAAGAAGATGAACAGTTAACCCAAAATAGTGCTGTTTTGGTGAAGTTCATTTTAGTCCTTCAAACTTTCAATTTTGTTCATTTACGCCCCTAGCAAACTCCAATTTCAGCCCAAGATTTTAGCATTTTTTTCACAAGTTAGTCTTGGATTTATATAATTTAACCCTTAATTGACCATTAAACTTTCAATTTTCTTCAATTTCACCCTTGATTTCAACCAATTAGGTCCCAAGAGTTTGGCACCTTTTTCAAAATGGTCCTTAATTGACCCAAAAACTTTGATTTTGTAAAAATTAACTTGGTAAAAATTAGTTTTAATCTCCTAAAATTTTAATCTTCTAAATTAAGCTCAAATTGGGCTCTCAAACTTAATTTTTCACTAATTAAGACCTTAGTAAAATTAATTTGATCTATTTAAAATATAATTAAGTCCTTGCACCTAATTAAATCATTCAATTGAACCCAAATTAATTCTTAAACATAGTTATACTTAATTTTTATGTCTTTGAACTTAATTTTTATATAGATTCGTCCAGTAACTTGACCTTTTAAATTTGCAGCTTGATTTTTTCTACATGTGAAATCCTTCGAACTTGCTTTTGCCAAAATGCCAATTTTTATTTTATTTATTTTATTTTTTATTTTGAAATGAAAGAAGATGAATTTGGAGAATAACCCAGAAATGAGTTATGACAGTTGTATTCATATCTTCTTCTACCTTCCATAAAACCAACAAAATATAATGAAAGCAAGGATTAAAGATATGGAAAAAAGAATCCATCCACCCTAAAGTATTTTACTCAAAGCTACACTATAATAAACCTTTTACATTGTAAAAAGTATAAAGAAGTAAACTACTGAAATTAAATATCATGAGAGTTATAAATTATTAAGTACTGTTTACATGTGTTTTGAACTGCATGACAAATTTTTCATTTTATAATTAGAAAATTTCAGATTCAAATAGATGTGAATTTTGATATAGTAAAAATTGACGATATTGCCCATAATGATTATTCAATCTATAGTGTTAAGAGAGTATAAGAGAAAATTGTTTAAAAATAACAACATGTTAATATTGTACTTATTGAATAGAAGGTTTCAATTCATTGCAATTAAATAATACATAATTAGATGTATGTCTGAATTTGATTTCTCTCAAATATCTTTCTTTCATTGTATTTTTTAATAAAGGTCATCAAGGATGGGAAAATATTGACAAATTTACTCTCGAAGACACTTTCCCAACATCATCATATATCGGAACATGGTTGATTCTTATTCTCAAATAAGATTTAAAATAATACAAGATAAATGTTGAAGGCCTTGTTATTTTCCATACAATTTGAACATGCTAATTTTTAATGCATGGTCCAACTAGTAACCATCTCATACATAGAATAATCATTGATAGTCCACATCAAAGTTGATTTCATCTGAAAATTTTGTTTCCCTTAAACATCATACATCAAAGTTCCAAATAACCATAACCGATTCAACTCATCAATCAATGGTCGAAGAAAAACATCTATATTCCTATTCGAACTAATAGGATTGGGTATGACCGTTGATAAAAACAAGAACTCTGGCCTCATACATATTCCTGGTGGTAAGTTGTAAACCGTGAGTATCACTAGCCAAAAAGAATATGGAGCATCAAATGACCCATCAACCGTATCATATAAATGATGTCATTTCATGTCCTTAGCAATATTTGAAGACATTATATGATTCTATTAAAAACTAGGGATGCATCCTATTAAACTATTTGCGAGCTTCACCATCGAAAGGGTGTACAATGACTCCATCTAGCGTATCATGTGAATGATGCCATATCATATGCTCAATAGTCTTTAAAGATATGAATAACCTTACAGTCTACGAGAGATTAAGAAATATCTCAGTTTTCTATTTGCGACAAGAGTCATTCCCCTACTAGTTTTGGGTTTATATTGAGCATGCCTACAAATTCTACACTTGATCAAATCTTACATTTTCCCAGTAGTACAACATGCATGCAAAAGTTTAGACACATGTCAATTTTCTAGTATCCTATGTCAAGGGGTTTCATCATGGATTTAGCAACATAGAAATTCTTTTTCAGCCTATTCCCTTCAAGTAAAATGATTCTCGCCCATTTGATTATTCTATTGTAACTAGCCCCACTCAACCCATGATCTGACTTGATAGTGAACACCTATGTAACAACTGGTAATTTATTATGATTTGTGTACCCATCCCATAATGATTTTTCAGAATCTTTTAAAAGTTTAAAAAACCTAGTTTTGGGTTTATACCGAGCATGCCTATAGGTTTTACACTCAATCAAATCCTGCATTTTCCTAGTAATACAACATGCAAGTTTGGACACATGTCAATTTTATGGTATCCTATGCTAAGGGGTTTCATCATGGATTTAGCAGTATATACATTTTTTTAGCCTATTCCCTTTAAGTAAAATGATTCTCACCCATGTAATGATTCTATTGTAACTAGTCCCACTCAGCCCATGATCTGACTTGATGGTGAACACTTATGTAACAACTGATAATTTCCTATGATTTGTGCACTCATCCTATAATAATTTGTCAAAATCTTTTAAAAGTTCAAAAAACCTAGTTGCCTCTGCATTTGGTTCTTCATCTACAATTAAACATTCACCCACATAACCTTGATTCATTCTCAATGCATCAATCACCATGCTCCTATAATAATTACTATTATCATCTACAACTTCAAGCATGTTGCTAGAACTAGAAGTTAAATCTATCATCTATTCTATCATGGTCTCATAAAGAACAAAGGATTCTCTGAGTGCAAACCAATATAAGTATTTTTCCATGAATTGTTTTTTAATAGAAGATGCATCGTAACAATATCTGAATCTTGAGATTTTTTATTTTTAAACCTCTTACATGAACATAAAATACTGCCTCCATTAATATTTTTTGGATTAGATATTGTGCAATTAATAAAACCCTTAACCATATTACAATAATTCATCCAACGTAATCCTTCAGGTGAAACTTGATACATTTAAGAACGATCATCCATTATTTGTATGAAACCTACATAGAATATTGATGACAACAAGTATTAATTAATAATGTGAACTAAACAAATTATTGGCACCTAGTTAATTAGTTATAATTAGTTGAAATCAAACTTATTCAATCTATTTTAATAATACCCTTTAATAATTATTAATTTTCTCCAAAAAAATCAAATTCCTCCAAATTTATCTACATTTTCAACTTTAATAATTATTAATTTTCTCCAAAAAAATCAAATTCCTCCAAATTTATCTAAATTTTCAACTTAACAATAAAATTAATAGAATGTGAAATGTACCGGTTAAATAACCCTTTTATCTATTTCATTATAAAACACCTAAGTTACAAAATCAAACTCAATTTCATCAAATGAAAAAAAAATATAATTTTTTTTAAAATCTCAAACAAACCCTTACATGTATTGATTATACATTCACACAATAAATTTCTATAGGAAAAAACTATAAAACAAGGAAAGACCCAAACAAACTACATATACCACATAAAAATGTTATTTGTTTTTTTTAAAAAAAAAAATAGGTTACAACAAAAAATAGATAGGTTTACTTACTTAATGTGGCAAACTATATATATATATAAAAAAAACCAAAATAAACACTGACAGACTAAATATTGGGGTGGCCAGATTTGTGATGATGAGAGCTTGATTTATGACAAAATAAGGGGGAGATGATGCTTTTTTTTTTGTAGAAAAAAGGAAGAAAAATGAAGAAGAAAAAGGGGATGGAAGAAGGGCGTTGTCTGGCAAGTTATAACTTAAATATTACTAAAATATGCATCGATAAATATTTGCAACAGTTAGTTTTCATCGGTAATTTCGTCTGTAATATTGACACGTCACATTTTCCGATAAAAATGACAAGGAAATACCTGCCTAATATTTTTTCATTCCTTGATTTTCACTTGTAATTCCCTTGATATTCACTAATATAAATGTTTCTATCGGTGAATACATATGGAAATAACGACATCATGTTCCTTCAGTAAATGTCACTGTAATTTATCAATGGTATTTTTTCCATCGGTATTTCCGTTTGTGTTTGATAATTTTCTGGTAGTGACTAGTTTCTTCTCCATTTTTTTTCTTTGTAACTCACAAATAGATAAATAGAGAAAGATTTATAAAGATAAAAATTGAATGAGATAAACATAGCTTAGGCGCATGCCTTATGTAAAGATTCATATAGTGGATCAAACATGGGATTGAATGCCACTATAGAGACCAAAGATGGAGGAGAATGAGAGAAAGGGTAAGGGGAGGCAGGGGGTATTGTGTGGCTTATAGAAGTGATTTAGGGTTAGATGACTTTCTATTTTTGCTTCTATTTTTTATAGTTGGTAAATAATGTTATGATAAAATGTATATAACCTTCTAATTAATAGCATAACCATCAATATCAAATATATACCCTATGATAGATCTTTTATGACCAAGATCTTCAATATAATTAAAGTCAACATAGCTAATAAAACAATCAATTTGTTTATCATATACCAAGTAAGTATTCAATGTACCTTTAAAATATCAAAAGATATATTCTACAACTTTTCAATACTTTATTTGAATGATGCATAATTTTGCTAACCATATTAATTACATGATTGAAATTTACACTACAATATGAAATATGAGATATGTATTCCACATTCTTATCTAAGTATGAACATTATGCAACTGACAATCTAAAATGGATAACAAAAATTCTCTCAGTTACTCCCCAACTCTTTCTTCTCAAACTTAATTTTAAGTTATGCTTTCAATTATGAATTTTCAAAAAGTTTTTTTTAACAAAAATAAACATATCATCCACATATTATAGTAAATATATAAAGGAATAATGAGATAAATTATTGAAATAAATACACCAATCATACTTGTTTATTAGTCATTCTAACTATAAAGGTGCCAAACCTTGTTTATCAATGTCATGAGGTTGTTTAACTTCATATAAAGATTTTGTCAATAAAGAAATATAACCATTTGGCTAGTGCTTTAGATATTTTCCTTAAACCATTTATGCATTGCAAAGAATCATCTTTTAATAATGCCATTAGTTTTGTCATCTTTTAATGCATTGCAACTAATCATCTATTAGAATAAGCATTGGTAATGTCATCTATACGAAGAATGTTTATCAACATCACATATATTGTATGCAATATATTAGGAAGAAATTGCTTGTGACATGATTAATGAGCACATGTAAAGCTACATTTAAGAAATTGTTTGGTTAGCTTTTTTCCCATTAATTCTTGAATACTTTTGTGTCTCAAAATTAATTTGTCTTTTATTTTTTGAAATTGAAAAAACTAAATTTCCATAAATTAATTCAAATTAATTTTTCAACCTTGACCTTCTATATAAATAGGGGTTAGGTTTCCATTTTCATATACAAAAATTATTTTTGCTATCTCTGCTCTCTCTTTTTTTAATCTTATTTTCTCTTCCTATTCTAGATTAAATTTTGTATTTATAGATAGAAAGTTTGAGAAAGTTTTATTGTTCACAGGCCTTGTTTGAAAGTGTCTTTCCAAGGTGTTTTTGTTGGAATCCTTGAAGGCTACTTGCAATAAGACTATTTGGATTAACTAATAGGCAATTAATCATCCAAGACATAGGACACAATCCTTTACAGCAACCTTTTTTCTTGGTTTTTTAATCCAAATTTATGAAAGTACTTTATTTTACATAGTTACATATTTTATATTTATCTCTAATCAAAATTTTATTTTTAAATTTATGCATAACTCTCTTGATTATATGTTTATGGTTTATATATATTGTGTTTATTGGTAAAACTAAAATTTCCTAGCAATCTTATGGCTAAATAATTTAAGATACTATGATCATTAATTTGTCAAGTAAATTTGATAGTACTTCACTATAAAAGATTCAAATTAAAACTAGAGTTTACTCTCATCTGGGGCTAAGATTTTGTTAGAAAATGTTCTCCAACATGAGCTCTATAAAATAATATATTAACATATCTAAATCCAATCATAGATGAATAAAAAATAGATCTCAAATAACTCTCTGGTTGGCAAAATTGTAAAACCTAAAAGCCATATATAACATTGAAAGATTATAAGCATTTTTAATATCTTATATGGTGGTGTCTTAAAAAGTAAGAATTGAGCCTCTAGGACACCATAATGTTTAGAGAAGAGAGAACCTAAGCAATGTAAGTGATATGTAAAAAGACTTTTGCATGCTTGACTAAGGCTTGACTTGGGTTGGTGTTAAATATACAATACAATTTTTGTATAGGAAATTATATTTTTCAAGCTCAAGATTATTTACTTGTTCAGATTCAATTAATATGTCAAGGTTAATGTCTTGTCTGATCAATTTTATTTTAATTAATTCATGAATAGTTTGTTTTTAAAAAAATTAATTAATTTTTAAAAATTTTTGAAACTAAAAAAAATCAACAAAAATTAATTATGGACCTTTTGTAAATAGGTGAATGGTATTTTTTTTATATACATAGAAATCATTTTTGATGTCTATGCTTTCTTTGTCTTCTTTTTTTCTTTCTCTTTCCTCTAGATTTAAGTTATGTCTATGTAGAGACAAAGTTTGAGAAAATTTTCTTGTTTATAAGCCTTGTTTGGAACTATATTCTTTTAACATGTTGTTATTGAGATCCTAAGAAGCTACTTGCACTGAGATTATCTACACTAATTGATGGACAATTCAGCCTTAAGAACAAATGATATAGTATTTGATAACAACTTTCTTACCTATAAAAAATTTCTAGTAATATATGCATAAGCTATCAAATTAATACCACTTGATTAAGCAAAATCAATATACCTTATCAGTGTTTTCTTGGTTCTTGTCCCTTTTCCTTTAACAATATTATATGATATCTCATCATTGCTATTCGTCAACCTGAATAGCTTATACATCTTCAAAAATTTACACTTGATTGAATGTTGGTGATCATGAGTAATATCCTACAAAATACAACTAAAATCAATATCACTCAAATCCATATGTTTTGAGTTGTTGCCATTCAAAGATGAATACAAAAGCACTTTCTTTAAATTCAACTTTTTTATCTTATTAATGGTCATATCTTTGTGTTCAATTTTAAATTTTCATCTTTTTTGTTGCGGGGCGACATCGAATGACCCGTTTTTGGTGCCTCCTGAAAGGTATTGTTGGGAAAGGAAAAGGTTTGGGGTTTAATCATAAAATTATGATTATAAGGTTCAGATGTCGCCTCCTGATATTATAGTCACTAGGAAACCTATGGTCTGTGAGAGTCTGAGTAAGAGACTAGTTGTACAAGGAAAAGACGCATCACCCCTAGTGCACTCACCCCTAGTGCACCCTATATGAGGTAAGCTGCATTATTATTTGATTGTTTTTCTAGGTCAATTTTCTATTTCTTGGTCTTTTTCTAAGGTCCAAGACAGATTTAAAGTTCAAACTATAACATCGCATTTATTTTTTTGTATCTTTAATACCTGAGAGTATACTCTATTGTGTAGTTTTACACCCCTAAATATTAAAGTCTAAATCTAAACCCTAATATAAAATGAACAAAATGATTAGTGAATAATTTTTGATGTTTTGGCCAAATCCTAATGGATAACCATAAATTGGTTATGATATTCATTTTTTTTTGTATTTTTAAAACATGAGAAAGATGCAATTTTATTTGTTTTTATGAAAATATGCTTGGAAAAATTTTAGGATCTAGTCGTATGCATGAAAAGAAAAAAAAATTGTTTTTTTTTCCTAAAAGGGGAAATTAATTTAAAATTTTTGTGATTTTTTTAGACTTTCAATTTTTTTTTACATTTCAAAGAAAATTAGGTATTTTAATACCGGATCCATATCTTACAATATAAATATACAGCCTGATATTATGCAAATATTATTGGAAAAACATACGAGAAAATCACAAATATTTTGAAATAACCCTTCGATTCTTTTTTGAAATTTTTTTATTGATATAATATTATATATTATTATTATATTGGACTAGACCCAGCCGGGTTTGGTTGGGTTGACTAGCAGCCTAATAGACTTGGCCCCCGTTTTTTTTTCCTAGGCTGGACCTGGTGCAACCATCATAAGTTAGGCTGGAATGGGTCCAGCCCATAATACAAATTAATTAACCCACCACTGCATGTAAATTTTGCATGCAGTGGTTGTCTTGGGGGAGGGTGAAAAGGAAGAGCAAAAAGACAAGGGAGAAGGCTTACCTGGCCAACAAAGTGGTCAGCAACGTTCTTGTTGTTGTAGGGAAGGTTGTGCACTGTGGTCGGAGGTGGTGTTGTTAGAGGTGGAGCAAAAAAGAGGGAAAGGAAGGTTGGCAGAGGAGAAGAAAAGAAAAATGGGGAAGATATGATTTTTTTTGCCAACTTCACACCTTAATTTCTCCTCCTTCAAGCCATGAAATCCACCCCTATTGATAGAGGTTGTAAAAGGGACATTTTGTTTTTAATGGTAACAAATCTTGGTCCTTGATTCGACCCTAAAGGATCCTTACCATTGGTTTAAAGTGTCTATCATGGAATGTCATATTTTGATAGTTGAAGGCTGGTTGGGATGGCCACTTTGGGGCAGCCCATGGCTACAGAAAAACAAAAA
>Ga0325410_1004034_pt1 | contig 16507 bp, 11 predicted proteins | sample PopdelMetagenome_16_FD_206182 | JGI IMG/M metagenome (GOLD analysis project Ga0325410, IMG submission 206182) | Populus deltoides microbial communities from Bellville, Georgia, United States - Xylem-PdIQD-R3 | ecosystem: Host-associated > Plants > Phyllosphere > Stem > Wood/Secondary xylem...
TTGAAACATAATCTACTGCGACTAATATGTACAAGAAACCAAATGATGGAGGAAATGGACCCATGAAATCTATACCCCAACAGTCAAAGATCTCAATGACAAGAATAGGATTTAAAGGCATCATGTGACGTTTTGAAATAGATCCCAACTTTTGACAATTTTCACAAGTCTTGCAGAATGCATGTGAGTCCTTGAACATGGTGGGCCAGTAAAATCCATTTCGTAAGATTTTTGCAGTTGTCTTTCTTGATGAAAAATGACCCCCACATGCCTCAGAATGACAAAATTTAATGACACTACTTACCTCATTGTCAGGAATGCATCTTTGAAATATTTGATCAAGGCAATATTTGAATAAATAAGGGTCATCCCAACAAAAGTTCTTCACTTTGTTCAAGAAATTTCTTGTCTTGGGTACTCCAAGGCATTGTAGAGACGGAAAGTAGTCATTAATTGATGTGATGTCAAATCTCGAATATGTTGTCAATCTTGACAAATGATCCATAACAACATTTTTGGTGCCTTTCTTGTCTATGATTGTGATATCGAATTTTTGAAGTAACAAAATCCACCGCACCAATCTAGCCTTAGAATCTTTCTTAGAAAGAAGATATTTCAATGCTGCATGATCACTAAAAACAATAACAAGTGAGCCAACAAGATAAGACCTAAATTTTTCACATGTAAATACTACTGCAAGTAATTCTTTTTCAGTGGTGGTGTAATTCATTTGAGCACTATTTAAAGTTTTACTTGCATAGTAAATCACATAAGGTTTCTTATCTTTTCTTTGTCCCAAGACAGCACCCATGATATAATCACTAGTGTCACACATTATTTCAAAAGGCAATGACCAATCAAAAGGTTGAATGACAGGAGCAGAAGTAAGCAAGTTTTTAAGTTTAACAAAGGCTTCTTTACAATGTTCAGTCCATTCAAAAATATTATCCTTTGTTAGAAGGTTACTTAAGGACTTAGATATTACACTAAAATCTTTGATGAACCTTCAATAAAAACCAGCATGTCCTAAGAATGATATAACATCTTTAATAGATTTTGGTGTTGGCAAGTTAGCAATTAACTCGATTTTAGATTTATCAACCTCAATTCCTTTTGATGAAACAATGTGACCAAGGACAATGCCCTTTGTTACCCTAAAGTGACATTTTTCCCAATTCAGTACAAGATTCTTCTCTTCACACTTGCTCAAAACCTTTTCTAAGTTAGTCAAACAATCATCAAATAAATCACCAAAAACAAAAAAAAAACCATCCATAATTCAACCATATCACTAAATATACTGTGTATGCATCTTTGAAACATGGCTGGTGCATTACATAATCCCAAAGGCATCCTTCGATATGCAAAAGTACCAAATGGACATGTGAAAGTAGTCTTCTCTTGATCTTCCAATGCAATTTCAATTTGATTGTAACATGAATAGCCATCTAGGAAACAATAAAATTCATGACCTGCAACTCTTTCTAGGATTTGATCCATGAAAGGTAAAGGGAAATGATCTTTTCTAGTTATTGAATTAAGTTTCTTATAGTCAATGCACATGCGCTAAACAGTAATAGTCCTAGTTGGAATTAACTCATTTTTCTCATTTGTTATCACAGTGACTCTAGACTTCTTGGGTACAACTTGGGTAGGACTTACCAATTTGCTGTCAGAAATAGGTAAATGATTCCATTATCTAGAAGCTTAATAACTTTATTTTTCACTACTTCTTTCATATTAGGATTAAGCCTTCGTTGCATTTCTCTAGAGGGTTTAGCATTTTCCTTCAAATAAATCTGGTGTATGCAAATCAAAGGACTAATTCCTTTTATGTCAGCTATGGTCCATCCTAATGTAGTTTTGTGCATTTCAGATTTTATAACAACTTACCTTCTTGATGTGCATTAAGTTTGGAAGAGATTATTACCAGAAAAGTTTCATTTTCTCTCAAAAATGAGTATTTGAGATTGAATGGTAACGACTTCAAATCAAGTTTTGGTGGCTGAACACTTGAAGGTATGAACTCAATTGATCGTGGTGGCAATTCCTCAATTTTTGATCTCTAACTATTTTCCTTTGATTGTTCCTGAAAATAAACCATTTGCAAGTCAGATTCATTAATCTTTGTTTCACTAGAAGTGGTTTGAAATTGATCATGAACTAATTTTTCAATAAAGTCCACTTTCTGTAAATCATTATCATCTCCAGGTTGCTTGCAAATGTTAAAAATATTCATCTCCAATGTCATGTTTCCAAAAGATAGCTTCATCAGTCCATTCCTATAATTAATCAATGCATTAGAAGTTGCAAGAAATGACATCCTAATATAACAGGAAATGAATTACATGCTTCAACAGGTTGTGAGTCAAAGACAATAAAATCCACTGGATAAATGAATTTATTGACTTGTACTAACACATCTTTAACTATTCCTCTAAGCACTTTTACAAATCTATCAGCAAGTAAAAGAGTTACAGAAGTTGGTTTTAACTCACCTAAATTGAGACTTTGAAAAATTGAATATGGAAGTAAATTCACATTAGTTCCAAGATCAAGTAAAGCTTTTTCAATTTTATGTTCTCTAATAAAGCATGAAATTGTAGGGCAACCAGGGTCTTTATATTTCAAAGCACTATTGTTTTGAAGAATGGTACTTACTTGTTCGGCTAAAAAGGCTTTCTTTTTCACATTCAGTTTTCTCTTCACAGTGCACAGATCTTTCAAAAATTTAACATAAAAAGGTACTTGTTTAATAGCATCCAACAAAGGTATATTGATCCTTACCTGTTTGAAAGTTTCAAATATTTTAGAGTTGTGATTGACTTTCCTTTGTTTAGTTATGGCATGAGGAAATGGAAGTGCTGATGGAGAATCAATCTTTTCTTTGCAATGTTTAGTTTTAACCCCTTCCTTAACCTCAGAGATTAATTCATCATCTTTCTCACAAGGTTTAAGAGTGGGTTTTTTAATAACCTTACCACTGCAAAGAGTGATGACTGATTTGACTTGATCCATGTGTTGGCTTCCGAAATTACTTGCATTTTCATTGTATTGCCATTTGGGATTTTGCTAAGGTTGAGATGGAAACTTACCTTTCTCTTGAAAATTGAGAGTAGATGTGAACTTTGCAAGAGTATCTTTAAAATTTGTCATGTTTTGAGCAAGTTGAGTGTTGATTGTCTCTTGCTCTTCAATGAATGCATGCAATGTTTCCTCAAGATTTCTTCTAGGAGGGGGAATATAAGGAGGTGCATATCCATGAGAATTTTGGAAATTATGGTGTGCTTGAAACAGTGGTTATAAAGTTTGTGCATTATTGTTATCACTCTTCCAACTGAAATTTATGTGATTTCTCCAACCAAGGTTGTATGTTTGCGAGTATGGGTTATGATTGGGCCTTTAGAAACTGTTTAAAGCATGCGCTTGTTCATGGAGGCATTCCTCGAAAGATGCCTTGACTTTTCTAGCTAAAGATGCAAACTTGGCTTGGAGGTCATGATCTTCCTTAAGGTTATACATTCCTCCACTAGATGTATGAGGTTGAGTTTTACTTGGTACCTCATAAGTGCCTGTAGTGTCCTAATTTTAAGCAATTTCAGCTAGCAAGTCTAGGTACTCCATTGCTTCATTAGGGTCTTTATCTTCAAAAGTTCCATTGCACATCAATTTCACCATTTGTCTATCTTTTGGTGTTAACCCTTCATAAAAATATGAAACCAATCTCTACGTTTCAAAACCATGATGAGGGCAAGTATTAAGCAAGTCTCGATACCTATCCCAACATTGGTAAAATGTTTCTCCTGGTTTTTGAGTGAAAGTGGTGATTTATCTTTTAAAAGAGTTTGTTCTGTGAGAAGGGAAAAACTTCTTTAAAAATTGTTGTTGTATTTCATCCCAAGCACGAATGGATCCTGATCTAAGATTTTGTAGCCATGTTTTAGCTTTATCTTTTAATGAAAAAGGAAAAAGTTTTAATCTGATGGTGTTCATGCTACAATTTAAGTCATTATAGGTATTACAGACCTCCTCAAATTCTCTCAGATGCAAGTATAGATTTTCTAGATCTAAGCCATGAAAAGAAGGTAAAAGTTGAATAATGCCTGGCTTAAAATTAAAATGAGATGCATCAGGGGGGAAACTATGCATGAGGGTGCACTTATTCTTATGGGATTCATGTAGTCTCTAAGTGTTCTAACACAGTTATTCTTATTATTCTCATTATGAAGCGACTGGTTATCTTCTTCGGCCATATTTTCTGAAAATGATGAGGATACCCTACAAAGTCTACCACTTAATATACGTGACCAAACTCTCATGCAGGTGTAGAAAGAGAATAAAAGGAAGAAAAAAAAAAGAAACAAAACAAAGCAAAACAAAAGAAACAAAAGTTAGATAAAATGAGAAGTGAAAAGAGAAAATAAAATAAATATTATAATTTATACAAGAATTTACCTCCCCGGCAACGATACCAAAAACTTGACACGACCAAAAGATTGATGTCTTATCCCAAGTACAAGAGTGTCGAAGTAATAAATAACTCAGCAAGACTAGAATCGAACCACATGGAGGTTAACTGTATAAACAATAAATAAAAAATAGATAATAACAGAAAAGGAGTTGAAGAGAGATTTGAGATGTGATATTGATATAAGGATTAAACAAGGATAAAATAGTTGTCAAGGTTAGAGGATCCACTAATGGTATTTCAAACAAGTATAGTATAAACTCGTTTTATTACTCAAATGGAAACCACACACGAAGGAAATTCCAATCGGATTATAAATTGTTAACATGATTACATTAATTATCTTATTCGAATAATGCTAATACTTGTAAATGTTGTCAGGTATTCATGATTATAACTTATGTTAATAACAATTCAAGTTCCTTTCATAGCACAGGTGTCGGTTATACCATACGGTTAGGCTATGAAAGTGCTAAATATTTGTTGTATCAAGGGTTATACAACATAAAGGAGGTTCCAATCAGATATTGTTAACATGATTACATTAATTATCTTATTCGAATAATGCTAATACTTGTAAATGTTGTCAGGTATTCATGATTATAACTTATGTTAATAACAATTCAAGTTCCTTTCATAGCACAGGTGTCGGTTATACCATACGGTTAGGCTATGAAAGTGCCAAGTATTTGTTGTATCAAGGGTTATACAACATAAATCTAGATTAACCCTTTAACAAGCAAAGTATTAAAAGTGAATAAGATAACAAATACAAAACATGTTAGTATCAAACATTAAAGTCCTTATTGAGTTTATACTATACTTATTCTTACACCATTAGTGTAACCTTTTCACCTTAACATAGTAAACTTAGCTAAACATAATGAAAGAGAGAAACATAAATAAATAAGATAAGAACATAAATAAGATATAAGTTAACTAAGCAAAGGAAAGGAAATGAAAAGCATAAACAAGAGATTAATATAAACAAAACTTAAGCATTACAAAAATATAAAGAGAGAGAGCAAGAACATGATCTTGATCTGAAAACCAAGATGCCTAAATGCATGAAAAATGCCTCCTTTTATAAGGCAAAATTTGGAACTATTGATTTGATGTCTAATTGTTGAGTGGGTGGCCACATCTTGACTTAGTGACAATCCTTATCTTTTTGTCTGAACAAAACGTCATTACTAACATTAAAATTTGAATAGATTGTCTTCATGAAAGTTCTAGGAAATTGTCTCAGCTTTTTAACAAATAAAGAATCGGTGCATTTGGACTTCTAGAACTTGAGATATGGGCTAAACATTGAATAGTGTTTAGGCTGCAGGACAGATTCAAACTTCTCTTTGATGCTAAGATTTGGACTTCCAAACAGCAGAATTGAGTTTGGACTCTTCTTGAATGTTTTAGGCCTATGTCTTAGCTTTCTAGCCATACAAACCAAATTGAAATCCAAGATCTACAGCTCTAGATATGACCTAATGAATGAATAGTGTTCCAGTTTGGATTGAACTAACATCTCTTTTCTATGCTTAGCCCTCTCTTTGTCTTCTCAATTTCAGTAGTTAAACTCATCAATCAATCCCTTCATTTATGTGATAGGCCTATATTTAAGATGAACATTTACCATAAATTAGAGGTATCTTATAGTATTATACATGATATTATAAAACATGCTCTAGTTAAGGAGTTATTGATACTTTAAGTGCAAAATGATGATATAAAACCTTGATAAAAATACACTTTTAAGTACTAATCAATGTTGGAAGAAACCTTTGCTAACAAGAGTGCACAAAACAAGGTTTTGTAATTAGAGACCTTGTGAATTTGAAGTACAAAGATGGTGAAGATGCTTCAGTACTTATAAATGAATTCAAAAGGTTCCTGAATCAGCCGTCGTTGATGAATCTTGAGTTAGCTGATGAGATGTAGACACTAATCCTATTGTGTTTATTAATAGATAGTTGGTCACTTATCAATTCTGCCCAGAATGGAAAGATCATTTTCAAGAAAGTGAATGATGGATTCTCAAAAACAAAAAAGGAGGAAAAAGACAAGCACTTTTGAGTTTTATACAATTGTTAGAGAAAGCCTAGAGAGAAGTCAAAGTAAATAGAAAAGACAAAGGAAAGCTTAGAGGGAGATCTCATTAAAGGAAGGCAATTAAGTGTTATTATTGTGACAAGCGTTAGCATATTCAAAAAGATTACAGAAAGTGTAAGAGAGATAAAAAGGGTAAAGGTGAAGACAAGAATGAAGATAATCATATTGTTATAGTTGCATTCGATATTGATATGTCCATTCCTTATGATGATGGTTATGTTAATCTTACATGTCAAGATACCACTTGAGTTGTAGATTCAGCTGCTTCTTACCATGTTACACCCCGATGAGATTTATCCACGTCCTAAACTACTGGTGACTTTTGTCACACCTGGACATCGCGGCGACCGATTAAAAAGCACTCGATTGGAAAAAAGAACAAATATTTGGCATCTTGTTCTTTTAGGAGAAAAGGTCTTATTCAAGGAGTCGCCATCTAGTATTATGGTCACTAGGAACCCTAACTAGTCAACAGAGATTCTATGGTACATGACTGGTTACGCAAAAGGAAAGATGTTATCACCCCTAAACGTTCTACCTAAGGCAGGCTGCATTGCTGGTTTTGTCTAAAATTGCTTAAGAATTTGTTCTTCTTTTTCTCTTTTTTTATTCTTCCTCTCGTGTTCCTGACTCTAGCATCAATGAACAATTCCTGCGAATGTTTCCAACTCTGGTGTTGGTAAATATCGCACAAATCCAAAAAATACGATACTCTTGACTCTAGCGTCAGTGAATATTTTCGTAAAAAATGAATTTGAAGAAGAAATTTTCTATTTCATTTTTTTCTTGTTTATCCTTTATTATTATTTGCCTTTTTTAGATATAAATAAAAAAAACATTGCACGACAGATTTACATTTAACAATAATAGGCCACAGATTGAGCACATAACTAAAAAAAATATAAAATACAAAGAAAAAAATAAATCAAAGTGCAAGGGGCCCACACATAAATCAACAACGATCCCCAAATATTTTTGGAATTTTCTAATATAAAAAAGGAGCTCGTTTGGCCAAATATCAAACTAAAATGAGCATAAAACTTATGGCCAAGGCATAAGGGTCTGTTTTTGCCAAACACAACCTTAATAAACATAATTTGGGCCGGCTGGGCCTAAAGCCCAGATCCGGCCCACTCTCTTTTGTTTTTTTCTTTTTTTTGGGGGGGTTGGGTCTAGCCCAGCCAACATGGACTGGGTTGGACCCAGGCGGCCCAGCTCGATTATTGGCTCGGACCAATAAATAGGCCAAACAGCAGGCACGCGTGAACTGGTTCATGCGTGCCCCTGCACAGTGTGAAGGTAATTAATTTACCTTCGCACTGTTTTGAACAGCATTCTAAGGAATCAAATTTGCAGAGTTTGAGGAAGAGAGCTTACCTGGGTGAAGATAGCGATGGGGAAGCAGACGGGGTGATGATTTTAGCTCCGGTTGAAGAACATCCTTCTCCTCCCTTTTATTTTCAAACCCAATCCCCTCTAATTTCTTGTTCTTTTTAGTTTGCCTATTCTACTTGAATCCGGAGACAAAGACAAAGCTGGGTTTTGCTTTCTGTATTTTATGCCTTCCACTCTTTTTCCCTATTCGTCCTCCCTCGATTTTGTGAATTCTCTTGGTCTTTATAGGCGCTCTTCTTGCTCCTTATCTTCCCCTAATAAAAATGAAGTTTAAGGAGTTTGTGTTTTGAATGAATAGGGACGCCAACAATCCTGCCATAGCTGGGTTGTTGGTGATGGTTTCCTTGACGTTGTTGGCATGTCTTGGCAGCGAAGGACACGAAAATTGACTAAGAAGTTGGTGATGGAAGTCGTGACCACTTCAAGGTGCTGGGTGGTTTGATCATCAATGTTTCTTCATCGCAGGTAGCTTCCTCTGGTTTTAGAGGAAGAAGACGAAGCAAGAGAGGGACAAAATGACACCGAATTTGTGGGTGGTCTGTTTCTCCAATTCAGTCCCTAAAGTTTTGAATTTTTGCATTCAAGCCCCTAATCTTTTAAATTTCAAGATTTACCCTCTTTAAAATTAAATTAAAAATAAATGGGTCAAAATTGGGTTACAACAACTTTGGTCAAGTTAGGATGGGAAACCAAGGGATGGTTAGTGTTGTGGGCATTGGACATATTTGGTTAGAAATCAATACTAGGTGCAAGTTGTTACTCAAAGATGTGAGGCAAATGACTCATATGTGCCTACACTTGATCTTTATAAGTACAATTGATGATGAAGACTATCATAGTCACTTTGGAAATGGTAAATAGAAGCTCTTTAATTATTGTTAAAGGGAAAAAGATGGGTCTCTACATGTCATAACCCAAGGCGATTAAAAGCGAGGTGAATGTAATTGAAGATTCTTCCACTGATTTATGGAATAACTAGCTTAAACACTTGAGTGAGAAAGGTCTTCACATCCTTGCCAAGAAGAACTACCTTCTTTTAAAAGGTATGTACTTGAACACTTGCACTCATTTTTCAGCTGGTAAACAACATAGAGTTACATTTTAAAGATCACCTTCATATAAAAAAAACACATGTTCTTGACTTGCTTCATATTGATGTTTATTCTATGACTGGTAAGTCTTTTAGAGGTACATTATACTTTGTTAGTTTTATTAATGATCATTTCAGGAAAAATTGGCTTGTTTGAAATCCAAAGATTAGGTGATTGATGTCTTCAAAGATTTCTATACCAGAGTTGAAAGAGAAACTGGTAAAAAACTTAAATGTATTCGAGTTGAAATGGTGGTGAATACAGGGGTCCTTTTCAGAAGTACTTCAAGGAACATGGTATTAAGTTGGAGAAAATAGTTTCTAAGAATTCTAAATAGAATACAGCGGTTAAGAGAATGAATAGAACCATTGTTGAAAGAATTAAATGTATGCTCTCTAATGAAAAGATGCCTACGCCCTTTTAGGGTGAGGCATGAAGACTATAATTGCCATGATTAACCTTTCTCTATTAGTTCCTCTTGATATTAATATTTCAAAGAGAGTATAGAAAGGAAAGAATGTTTCTTACAGAGATTATTTGGTTATATGGCATTTGTATATATTCCTAAAGATAAAAGTCTAAGCTTGACAGCAAGAAAAAATAATATGCTTTCTTGGGTTTAGAAGATGATGAGTTTGACTACAGGTTATGGGATCTAAAAGAGAAGAAAATTGTTACAAGTAGAGATGTTGTCTTCTTTGAAGATTAAACCATTGAAGACTTTGAACAAAAAGAAAAAAAATAGATTTTACTATTTTTATTCATACTAATTCGTATCTAAGACCCACTCTATAGTTACCATTAATGCCTTTTAATCATGGGGGACTTTGCAAAATGGTAATGATGTTGGTTTGCCTATTGAGCCATTAGTTGATGATCCTAAGCCAACTAATGATGGTGGTGGTGGTGGTGGTGGTGGTGGTGTTATTCCTGAACAGGTTATTCAAGAAGCTCCAGATGAGCTAGAGTTGAGAAGGTCAACTAGACCTCGCCAACCTTCCAACAATTATTCCCATCATGATTATGTATTGGTAACTGATGGGGAAGAGCTAGAATGCTTTGATAAAGCTATGTCATATGAGAAAAAAAGGGTGAGTGGTTGAAGGCAATGCAAGAAGAGATGAAAACCTTACATGAAAACCATACTTTTGAGTTAGTAAAGCTTCCTAAGAGCAAGAGAGAACTCAAGAACAAATGGGTATTAAGGTTAAAAATTGATGAAAATTTCTCACAGCCAAAGAACAAGGAAAAATTTGATGTGAAAGGTTTTGGTCAGAAGAAGGGTATTAATTTTTAAGAAATCTTTTCACCTATGATCAAAATATCTACAATCCAAGTTGTGCTTGGTTTAACTATTAGTTTGAATCTTTAAGTTGAACAACATGATGTGAAAACTGCTTTTCTCAATGGTGTCTTAGATAAAGAAATGGAGCAACTTTAAGGGTTTGAAGTAAAAAGCAAAGAGTCGTTAGTTTACAAGCTATGAAAAAAGTTTGTATGGGTTAAAGCAATCTCTAAGGCAATGGTACAAGAAGTTTGATTCTTTCATGGTAGAGCATACTTATAATAAAACCTTTTCTGATCATTGTGTATTTATAAAAAGGTTTCTAGATGGAAACTTTATTATTATCTTGTTATATGTGGATGATATGATGATTGTTGGACATGATACTAAGAAGATTCAAAGTTTGAAAAGAGAGCCAAACAAGTCTTTTGCAATGAAAGACTTAGGACCGACAAAATAGATTCTTGGTATGAAGATTACATCCGACAAGAAGAATGAGAAACTTTGGCTATCTTAGGTGAGATATCTTTAAAAGATACTTGAGATATTCAACATGAGCATGTCCAAACCTATTCGTTCTCTATTTGCAAGCCATTTTAAGCTAAGTTCTAAGCGGTGTCCTTTAAGTGATGAAGAAAGAAATGAGATGAAAAAGGCTCCTTATAAATCCTCAGTTGGTAGCTTTATATATGTCATAGTTTGTATGAGGTTGGATATAACTCATGCAATTAGTGTGGTTAGTCGGTTTCTATTTAATTTTGGTAAATAACACTAGTCAATAATGAAATGGATACTCCAAACCTATTTGTTCTCCATTTGCAAGCCATTTTAAGCTAAGTTCTAAGTGGTGTTCTTTAAGTGACGAAGAAAGAAATGAGATGAAAAAGGCTCCTTATAAATCCTCAGTTGGTAGCTTTATATATGTCATGGTTTGCATAAGGTCGGATATAACTCATGCAGCTAGTGTGGTTAGTCGGTTCCTCTTTAATTCTGGTAAATAACACTAGTCAATAATGAAATGGATACTCAGGTATCACAAAGGCACTTCTAGTTTTAGTTTATGTTTTGGTAAAGATAAACTTGTGTTGATTGGATACATAGAAGCAAATATGGTTGATGAAGTTGATTCTAGAAAGTTCAAATCATGATACTTGATGAAATTTGCACGGGGACTAGTTTCATAAAAATTAAAGCTACAAAAATGTATTGCATTATCCACTACAGAGGTTGAATGTATTGCTTTTAATGAAGGGGGAAAAGTTGTTATGGATGAAGAAGTTACATGAACTTGGATTAGTTCAAGAGAACATTGTGTTGCGTTGTGATAGTTGTTGCGGGACGACGTCGAACGATGCACTTTTAATACCTTTTGAGAGGTACATTGTTGGAAGGGAAAGAATTTTAGGTTTAATCATAAAATTATAATTAAGATTCAAGAGTCACCACCTAATATTAAGGTTACTAAGAAACCTAATGGTTTGCGAGAATCTGGTTAAGGGATTGGTTGTTTAAGGAGAAGACACATCACGCCCAGTACCCCCTACCTAAAGTAAAATGCGTTGTTGTTTGATTTATTTTCTAGGTTAAGTTTCTATTTGTTGATCTTTTTCTAAGGTCCAAGGCAGATCTCCCTTCATGAAGAAGTCTCTACCTTATCAGGTTTAATCCTAACCATTCTAAAGTTCAAATTTTAGCATTTTATTTATTTTGCACTTTATATCTTTAATACCTAAGGGTGTACTGTATTGTGTAGTTTTACACCCCCAAATATTAAAGTCTAAATCTAAACCCTAATATAAAATGAATAAAATGATTGGTGAAGGATTTTTGATATTTTGGTTAAATCCTAACAGATAATCATAAATTAGTTATGATATCTATTTTTTTGCATTTTTAAAATATAAGAAAGATGCAATTTTTTGTTTTTTTATGAGAACATGCTTGGAAAACTTTTAGGATTTGGATGTATGCATGAAAAGAAACCATTTTTTTAAGAGGAAATTAATTTTAGATATTTTAAAACTTAAAAAAATAGAAACATTTTGGAGAAAATCAGGTATTTTAATAATAAATCTGCATCTTACAGTGTAAATATGCAACTTAATATTATAACAATTTGGTAGAAAAACATGCAAGAAAATCACAAATATCTTAAAATAACCCTTGATTTTTTTTGAGTTTTTTGTTTTTTTTTAAATTTTTGTAATTATTATTATTATTATTATTAAATATATTGGGCTAAGCCAACTGGCATCCTAATAGACCTAACCCTTTTTTTTATGAGTTGGGCTGGATCTTGCCCAGTAATATGGGTTAGGCAAAGATGGGTCCAGCCCGACTCAACTTAGTCACTGGTCCAACCTAGTGACTAAGTTGAGTGAACAGTGGAATATGAATTATAATTCGCATTCCACTGTTAACATGTAGCACAACTGCATGTGAAAGGTGGAGAGGGGAAGAAAAAGGAGAGAGTTACCTTCATTTGTGAGAAAGGAGGTCTGGCTGGTGGCTGAGGAGGCCGACGCTAGCTTTGCGATGAACAAGAAACCTTCGACTAGGGGGAAGAAGGAGAAGTTGGCGCGGTGGTTCCTATCGCCGATGAGGGGATGGAGTGGCAAAGGTGTTGGGCCATCGATAGTAACGTTGGTGGTGTGGTGATGGTGGCTGAGGAAGCCGAAGGACAATAGTGGATAAGAGACAAAAAATGATAATGGTAGATAAAATATTGGGGGGAAAGCTGGTATTTTTTAGTTTGCAAGCTGATAACATGATTAATTCTTAAACATAATTAAACTTTAATTTGGCTTATGATTAAATCAAATTGATCTAATAATAATCTATTTATGTTCTTAGGTTTAAATTTATATAGATTCATCCAATATTCGTGTAACTTGACCTTAAATTTGCATTGTTTCTTCAATTTTTAGTGAAATGAGGTACAATTAGGCTCTCGATTCCATCTAAAATTTTAACTTTATTTTTTTAACATGTGAAAGCCTCTCAGTTTGCTTTAACTACAATATTAGTTTTTATTTTATTTTTTGATTTTTTATTTTGAAAAATTAAATTTGAGAAATAACCTAGAAATGAGTGAGGATAATATTCAAGATTGAATCCATCTCAGTGAATAGTTTACTTTTCACTTTCAATTAAAGCATATTAAGATTAGATATCAATAATTTTGAGGTATTATGAAGATGAAGTTATCGAGAAGCTCCATGTTGATGATATTGGATATGATAAGCAAACCTATACTGAGAAAGAAGTTTGAGTTCGTAGAACCTGGTAGCTAGAGTCTCCTAAATTGAAGCGAAAGTGAGGGGGAGATTTGTTCGGTGGTCCCGCAGGACCCGCACCATGTTACAATGGGAACTCCACATATTTTAAATGAAGAAAAGAAGTTGCGACTAGTGATATAAATAGAAAAATTAATTATTGTGGTAGAATGTCTTGCCAGAGAAAAAGAGAGAGCACGAGACAAAAACCAAAGATAGCATCTTGCAGACACGTTGTTTTGCATTATGGACGGTTGGACTGAAGAGTGGTGGTGTCTAAGATGGTTCAGACTACTTAATTGATGTTGTTGTAATCGACTCACAGTATTATCCAGACATGGAATCTATTTTGTATTCCGTGGATGATTTTTCAGCTTTCCTTTGAGAGGATAGTATCAAAGAGTTAATCACAGCTGATGACAGGTCCAGTGATACTGATTCTAATACAGTAGACACCTCTGGGGTAGGAGAGTCTCAACCCTATACTAATACAGAAGTAGAATTCCAGGAACCTCTCAAAAGATTCTTAGATGGCAATTGGCAAACTGGTAATTCACCTAACTCATCTACCATTTCAGTTGACATACTATTCCCTGAAACTCTGAAGAACTATGTTATGTTACCAGTAAGAAATTTGGATGCTTGAACTGACACCTCGGTTGTAAGGGAAATAGAACAGTCTTTAAAGGGTAATAAACCACAGGATTATGATGGTGGGATGGATCAACAATTGCCCCATAAACTGTCACACACTGAAGAGCACCATTCTGGTAATAGGTGCAACAATCTCACAGGTCAGTGTTTAAGAAATCGTTCACACTGATACCCAATGATCTCCGTAGAAGAAAATAGAAGGCAATAGTCTTGACCTATACTGGAACTATTGAGCAGACAGTTGAGGAATAGGAGATAAGGGAGACGAATTCCATGGACTCCAAAATTATGCGAGGAAACCAGCGTCACTATCAGACCTCTGATATATTATCAATACCTGACACTGGAATATCCATTGTAAGTCTAGGAAATGTTGAAAGCAAAGGCGTGCTTGGGATTTGGTGGTGTGCAAGATCTGGCTGTTTATGAATCAACCATTAGAAGGAATGTTAATAGAGAGCAGAAAGATTGGGCAGAAACGCAGTAAAATGAATGTGGCCTAGGTATGGATGCAGGTTGCTTAAGTTTTTTTAAAAAAGATTTTTTTTTAGTATAGTTGTGGTCTTGGTGAGTTAGCAAAGAGGAAATCGGTTAGGCATCTTATAAGCAAGAATGGTGTTGGGATATGTTTCCTCATTGAGACTGAAAAACAGAGTTGTTCAAATCACCTCATGGTGCGGATGTTAAATGGTTTGCATTGGATTTAGATGTCTTCATGAGGGGTTTTGGCAATGTGGAATGATGGTTGATTCAAGGTTCAATCAGTTGAGTATGGTGGGCAGTGGTTAGCAGTTTTTGGGGTACATGTTAAAATGAATTTTAACTGTGTAGTGGTTGGGGTCTGTGCAGGGAGATCTGCTGCTGAAAATAGGATATTATTCGAGGAACTGATTCTTATAAAAAATGCTTTTGGGCTTCCAATATTTGTTGCTGGGGATTTCAATGAAACATTGTTTAGCAATAAGAGGAGTAGTGGTTATTTGAATATAACTAGTTCTACTGCCTTCTGGACTTTCATATCGGATTGTAATCTATTGGAATATCCTTTATTTGGCTACCGCTATAAATTGTTTAGAGGCAGGTTAATGAGTCATATTGATAGAGCTTTCGCGGCATGAGAATGTAAGTTGCAGTTTCCAGACTTATCTCTAACTAGACTTCAGAGAGGTCTATCGGATCATTGTCTAATGATTTTAGAGGCATAGTGTCAGAACTGGGGATGGAAACCTTTCCGATTCCCATACATTGCAGGCTCATGAAGAATTTTGGGTTGATACAACCATATTATTCGATAGTTTCATCCATATTTAACTAGTGTTTTGCCTATATTTTATATATAAAATAACTTGATATATATATATATATATATATATATTAATGTTTTGAAGGCACTTTTGAATAAAAAGTGCAAAAAAGAATAAATTGAAGGAAATTAGCAGATTTGACCTTTAGTCGATGTTTTGTGCAGAGCATGAGCTCTAGAGGTCGAAATGAAGTGATTCCAGTGGTATTAAAAATCTAACATCCATAACTTTCTGCACATCTAAGGAAATAAAATAAAATAAGGAATAGCATGAAAATCTCAGCCTTCAAAGTCAAATTTTGCAATCTGCCAGTGTTGACCTTCGGTCATTCCGACTTGAATATCTAGAGCTACAGAAGTTCAATTGATGCAAACTCAATTTGTTTCGATTCCTGACTCAAATACCTATCAACTCTCTAAATTTCAGCCAAAAATAATGTCGTATGAGTAAGATATGAGTTTTTAAAGATGACAACTGAATTCTGCCAGTAAACAGGTTTCGTGAAGAAACGAGTCCAAATTACATTCCGAAGCATGTAAACCGACATCCAAGTTTTTATTTCAGAAATTTAGCTCTCTAAGCCAAAGCTTGAAAATTTCATGCAAGGCTATTTGTCTTTTTTTTAGAAAAATAGTTATTAAGTACTTAAATGCAAATTATCTACTTAAGGGAGGATTATTTTGTAAAATAGTCATTAGGGTTTCCTAAGATATAAAAAGAATGAGAGAAGAGAAGGAGGCAGCCAGCTGATTAGTACTTAAAAGTGCATTTTTATCAAGGTTTTATATCATCATTTTGCACTTGAAGTATCAATAACTCCTTAACTAGAGCATGTTTTATAATAACAGATCTGATAATATAAGATAGCTTTAATTTATGGTAAATGTTCATTTTAAATGTAGGCATATCTCACAATTCAAAGGATT
>Ga0325410_1004035_pt1 | contig 16507 bp, 16 predicted proteins | sample PopdelMetagenome_16_FD_206182 | JGI IMG/M metagenome (GOLD analysis project Ga0325410, IMG submission 206182) | Populus deltoides microbial communities from Bellville, Georgia, United States - Xylem-PdIQD-R3 | ecosystem: Host-associated > Plants > Phyllosphere > Stem > Wood/Secondary xylem...
TTATTATGTTTAGTGATTGTCTGGGATTGAGGCTTGGTTGTTGTTGTATGTTTTTGGCAATTATGTTGGTGATTGGCAGTCGCATGAAAAGAAGCCTCGTGAAACAATACTTCTGGCTGAGTTTGCAAATGCCATCAGAGTTATCAATAAAAGTTTATCCGAGGAGAATCGTCTGAAGTTCCTACACTGGGATTTGAATAAACATTCTAGAAAGTACTTCACTTGCCCACCCCATACTGTTCTTTCACACATTAATTTATGATGATTAAAGTCAATAGTGTTTGGTTATTTTCAGCAGAGCTACAAATGTCCTAGAACTTCTTGGAAGAGTCACTGCCTATGCATTGGATTTAACTGGGATCTTTTATTGTCAAGTCATGCCAAGTTCAAGCTCCAAGGGATTGTTAAATGGGTCCTGCTTTGAGTAAGTTAATGCAAAAGGCTTCCAACTCTTCTTACATGGTATTTTTTTTGTCATATCCACTCTGGGAAATACTTGCTCTGAGAATTTGTTGTCCTGCTAAACTTTACAATGTATTTACACAATTGCTTTTCAGGCTACTTATAATTTTTTTGTAAATTCATTTAATTGATGTGTATTTTTTTTTTGCTTCGTTGAATTTCAAATGATTTGAGGAAATATGTTGATTCAAAATTCATAAATCATTAATGTGCAGCTTGTGGAATATGTGTTTTTGCATTTGTGCTTTGTAATCATTCAAAAAGAGGTGGGAAAGACACAGAAAGTGCAATCCCATGGTGAATGATACCCTTTTAGTAACTACTCATTTTAGGGTACACTGCCATGATTTTTTCCTTGCTTTCTGTCTAATTCCTGTAACTTCCTTACGATGGTAGCAATGCAAATTTGGTGCAGGGAACACGATGGTGACTGTTCTCTTGAAAACCTGTCCAATGAAAATGGCAATGTCGGCAAGTTGGATTCAGAAATTACCAAAGCTGATTGTGATGCAAATCGAAATCAGAGTATCAAGGTTCCAATGTTCCAAAACGGGGTTTTAAGGACCAATTGCATAGACTGTTTAGATCGCACAAATGTTGCACAATATGCCTATGGATTGATGGCTCTTGGACATCAGCTGCATGCACTTGGATATATGGAATATCCAAATATTGATCTGGATAATCCTTTAGCGGAGGATTTAATGAGGATTTACGAGACAATGGGCGACACACTTGCACTGCAGTATGGTGGGTCCGCTGCTCACAACAAGGTAATCCTTATGGTTCTGGGGAGGCGTACTCTTATATGATTAAAATATGATTGGACATGAATGTGTGGATGGAATACATTTTTTGGCACAGCTAGCTGTTACCTTGGATTTTTTTTTTTAATTTGGAGGAAAAAACCAAGGATTTTCTCACATGAGATTATGGAGCTTGTAGGTGTGTGATTGTTTTACTTTATTCAATTTGAAAATTGCTGTATGATGGGTCTGTTGCTTGCTTAGATGATTTGATTTGTAGGATTTTTGAAATCAGAAAGAAAGATCTACGAGCTTGTTGATGTTTCTTAGTTTTGGATGCATGTGTTTTTGGTGAGCCTTGGAAAAAAAATGCCAAACTTGTGTTGTAGTTCTGTTCAATGTTCCAGGGTGCACAAACTATACTATTGGACTAAGTTGGCTGTGTCACATCAGTGTTTTGTTTAAGAAATTTAAGTTTGCATGTCATCACCTCTTTGATTGCAATGTTAAGGAACTAAGGTAATCACTTTTGGTATCCTTACCATGGGAAGAAAGAAAGGCATCTCAGGAGTTAAATGAGAAATTGATGTGTTTACCATTGAAATTGTCTGCTCATTCCTTAAAAAGCAAAACATTCTTGTTTCTAAAATATACTGGATGTTTAATTCACTATGCTGCAATGATGATGTTAAATAGATATTTTCTGAGAGAAGAGGTCAGTGGAAAGCAGCAACTCACTCCCAGGAATTTTTTAGAACTCTACAACGTTATTACAGCAATGCCTACATGGATGCTGAGAAACAAGATGCTATTAATGTGTAAGTTAAATAAGCTCTGTTCTTCTCTGCCATCTTTACTTTTCTCTGAAAAGAACATCCAAGGTCAGGGAGTTTTAAAATAGCATGTTTCGTTGGTAGGGGTTCATTGCAGGGGATGGATTATGCATTTGATGTGATATTTGCCTTAACTTCAGGTTCCTGGGTCATTTCCAGCCACAGCAGGGAAAACCAGCACTGTGGGAATTGGATTCAGATCAGCATTATGATGTTGGAAGGCGTGGTCCTGATTTAGTTGAGCATGCTAGGTAATGTATTCTGTGTAACTTTCCATATCTCAAGAACTTTTCTATAATCACGTAACTCCCTCAGTTCGATAATTATAGCTGAACTTGAAATGGTGCACTTGTTTAGGTAACCACTTCGTTTGGGTGGGTTTGGGGGTAACATTACGTTGGACAATGGGGTATAAAAGTAGGTAATCGTTGACAATGCAAAAACATTTAACTGAGCTTAAGAGTCAGCATGGACTATGATTTCACATGAAAGGAAGGAGAATTGTGTTGAGAATTTCAGTTTCTGCGTTTGACGAGTTTTACTTTATATCCGGGGACTTCTCTGTGAATAAGAACTATGTAGAGACACTTTTGTGAATTGGAAAACTGTATTGCAAGAAAGATATATTGGTGAAAGACCTTGGTTTGGAGAAAGTGCATGTTTCTGATATGATGTTGATCTGGTTTCAACGTTGAATTGCAAATAAATCACCAGCTTAAAGATGGTTTTTTCCAGTAAATGTAATTCCTTATGTCATTTTTTTTTCAAATCATAACTACAACTTTGATATTGGAATTTCTCATTCCATATCTTTGATTCAAATGATTTTGGACAGAAGGGCTTTTTTCCAAATTAATTATGTGTGTTTAACCATGTTTGTCTGTGAGCTTAATGCCAGGGTTACTTTGACCATATAATGATTAGAAGATAAATATCATAAACCTAGAATTTCATTTGGAGGGAAACTTTTATGCAAACATTTCTTTTTTGTTATCTTTAGGTCACTCATTAAAAGATCACTCTCTGATGGCAATCTTCCCTGTGAAAGTGAGTCGCTTGTATCAGCTGCCAGTGTTGGATACAGTAAATCTTTATCTGAAAAGGAGGGTGGAGTTAATAAGTGTCTTTCAGACTCAACTCCGGAGAGACCAGCTTGTGAAATTGACATATCGTATTCCAGGTCTGCTTAAATTGCTTAATGCTTCTCATGCTTGTTACGTCTTTATTACCCCATTTGATAAGACAGGCCCATGGTTTATCTGATTTGTATTCATCATTTCTCTTAGAGGTGCATAGTTGATGAGTAATTGAAAAGCCAAATAGCTTCTCTTTATTAAGTAGGATATATTTCTTTATCCATTAGGAGATAAGTTGTCATTCCACTGCTATTGTAGTGACATCTACTCTTTCATCTAAAATGTAGACACGGGAGTGGATAAGTGAGGTGTATTTATGAAGGCTGCAGCTACAAAATCTGGCTGCTGTCCTCACTCAAATTTCAACATGTAATTTTCAGTTAGAAATGGAGATGTTTGGATGCATGCTAAACCCTTTTATATCATGCAGTCGTTGCATTTGATGTGCACCTATGGTTGATTAAAGTTGGGTGTCTTTCTAGGTACATTCCCTCAATGCCTTGCAGGAAGATATTTGAAGATGAGGAATGCCAATACTTTGAAAGTGATCATATTTGCTATGATGAACATGGGGATGCTTGTAGCTGCTCAAATTTCCTTGATAAGGAGTGGCCTTCCTCATCTGGGAATTCGTGTGAAGATCTATGTGATAGGTAGTTTTTGTGCTTCCTATTAAGTGCTTCAGCTGAGGAGCCAAAGGCAATACTCACCGATTGTTTTAATGGCTGCAGGTCTATTGCTGGCCTATCGTCTGAGAATCTTGCAAATGATCTGAAAATAGAAACCAGAACATCTGCTACAGAGTCTGGATCTAGCTTGAAGGTCAGTATGTTTTATTTTAGTTGCAGTGTCACATCATGCATGATGCCTTTATGGCGACCATTTCAAGGAGTTGTCTGGAGTCTGGACTAATGCTGGCTTTCAAGAACGGAGATTGGGTTGCACCCACAATTTGGTTACAGTCTATTCGGCAGGCTTTGCTGCAATTTTCTGGTGTATGACATACAATAGCAATCATGTTATTTGTCAGAATTTAACTCAATTGCCGTCATGTGATTATTAAATTGCTTAAAACTGCCTGATCAATCTCCTACATGTTTAAGCATCAAATATATTTTACGTTGTGCTCACCAACCCATACAATTTTGCCATTTCATGTTTCATCACTTACTTTCCTGATTTATGTTAGTTTCACAATGTTAATCTGCTGCTTCCTTTTGTTCAGGGAGGAAGTCAAACTGGGACCTATCTTTCTTCTGATGACCTTAAGGGTGGATTTTCAGACCACTTCGTGCGGTGGGTAATGTATGGGGAGATGCTGTCCCATTGAAGCTGAACTCCAATTTTCCATCACATCATTCATTTGAGCCATAATCCGTTGAATCCCATCCGAAGGATGTGGATTTCACCACAGAAAATAAGGATCAACCTACAGATCATTTATTGAAGCAGGAAGCAGTTCTTGGATCGTGTACAGACTCGCTGCATCTTGTTCAATTGCACGCCTCCAGAAAGGCATGATTGAGAGGGTAAATAGTTTAGCTAAATTCATTCGGATCTCTCGGGTCCATTTCCTTTAGGCTCCAAAATAATGATTTTCAAAACCACCCTGTATATACTTGCATATATCTAGCGAATACAACGGGCAGTTCTCAACTGTTACAGTCAAATGTTACTCTCCAGTCTCCACTGACAAGCGTTACACACAAATGATTGCGTTATAATCTCGGGGTTTTTAAGTAATTTGAATAAATTCCTGCGGAGGTATCAATATCATCCCTCAGTCTGCGACAAAATGGCTGGATGCAGCGGCTTGGGCGATCAAAATTTCACTTGAATCAGGACATGTAAATAACAGGGGGCAACGGAGATAATAGAAGCTTAAATAATGACATGACAAAACACAGCATTGCTATGGATACCCCACCCCGATCCGTGTCAAAATCTCTTAACAAATTTAACGTCTAGAACTACACCGAGCCCAAAAAGAAACAAGAAAAAGATGTCCATCCCCGCTTGATGTTTATGACCCCCCTCAAAAACTAATTAATGATTCTGGAATCAGTGCAAAATATGGTGGTTGTGAGCATGAACATTCCTGCGGAATTTAAATGTCCCAGCCAGTAGCAGCAGGGGCAGGACCATCAAGTTCAGTAGCTGAAAGGGGTACTGGAGCCGGAGCAGGAGCTGCACTCCATTCAACAGAAAGTCCACCTAATTTTTTAATAGAGTGATGGAATGAAACAAGACTGTTAGTGCAAAAAATAACTGAAAGATAGGTAACTCGTAGGTCTGAATGAATGTTATTACCTTGCTCTGGGAAGAAGTTGGCAGCAGGAATGGGTTGTTGGGCAACATCAGCTGTCCATTGGCTATCGGCTATAGTGCTACTCCATTCCCCAGCAGAAATCCCGTAGTCAGCGGGAGGTAGTGCATAATCAGCTGGAACTGTTTCCTCCTCTTCCTGTTGCTTTGCTTCTTCAGGTTCCCTATAAAAGAACAAGTCCACCTGTCCAAAGAAATGACAAACAAAGCAGTTCATGCTTCCTAAACAATAAATAGCTAATGTGAAACTGTAAAACTTACCAAGAATAATACATAAAGGCAATCCCAAGCAGTAGAATGTGGCATTAAAATACTAAACAATACGGCATTATGAATGCCGGCCAATACAGCATTATGAATGCCTGCATCAACATAAATTTTGCTATGGAAAGTTTGGTGTCCACAGCATGCAGTCATCCTACTTGCAATTTAAAGAGAGAGAAAACATGGAAAGTGAAGAGAAGGGGGCTTGAGGGATCGAATGTGAAACAGCTTTCAAATAAATATCTTACCATAACATCCCACTTGTGCCCTTGAGGAATAGTTCCACGCATCTGTAGAACCATTCTTGCCAACAGCCAGAACAGGCATCCGATGCTGTGCTTGCCTTTGTTATTAGCAGGAATGCCAATATCCACAAACCGCATCGGAGAGTCAGTGTCACAGAAAGCAATGGTAGGAATGTTTCCAAGAGCTGCTTCCATGATAGGCTGCATGGCATGAATGATAAAGATTAAAATTCGAAGACAAAAAACAACAATGTGCAAAAAGACCAATAGGCATAATAAGCTCAGTGATATTTGATGAATTTTGGTTCACCTGGTGATCAGTCCTTGGATCAGTGAGGATCAAAAGACGAGGTTCACTGAATGAAGTCTGCATCTGGTTAGTGAAGGTACCAGGAGTGTGTCTTCCAGCAATTGCATGAGCACCAGTGTATTGGGCAAATTTGAGGACAGCTCTCTGACCATAGGGCCTTGCAGATTGAACAATAATATCTTGGGGGTTCTCAATTGCAACAATAACTCTAGCAGCCAGCAGAAGCTTTTCCCATGTCTTCCCAAGATTGATGATATAAATTCCTGTGCAATAAACACCAAAAAATGTAACAAGAAACAATCATGAACTAAAGATGACCAAGATAAAACTAAATACTCTTTTTCAGTCAGATGCATCACAAGGATGAGTACCCATAATAAGCACACTGTACATATATTCGAAAAAAAGGACAAATAAAAAACTACATTCAACAAACATTAAGCACAATTGACCATTAAAACAAACAAGTTTAAAATTATAACTCCCTTGCATCTAATACAGTTAGCAGATGCCAAATTGAAGCCTTAATAACAAATGACAAAAAACACAGAGCCACTAACTTTCATTCCACAGGTCTCCCACCAATGATCTCAACATAAGCAAATCTTCCAAAACAAACATCTCGAAACCATTTCAAGTTCATTACTTCAGCACCAAAACTACCAAACAAGCAAGTATCTGCAACTACTCGATATCCAAAAACACAAATCAACTCTAATCCAACATCCATAAAAAAAAGAACAAACAAAAAGACTCAACCTTCAATAGATCAACATCCACAATAGACCATAAAAAACGAACTGTTTCCTCAAGATATAAGATCTACGCATCCAAAACAGATATGTATATAAAAAGAGAGTGTGCTGGGTACCATCATTGCGACGCTTGAAAACGTAACGTTCCATTTGGAAGTCACAGTTTTTGGTGCCAAGATGAACCTCAGCAGCCAACATCATCTGAATGTCTAGCTCTTTCTGCGAAAGTGTCTTTGCTGGTGCCGCAGCAGCTGTTCCTGTTGCTGTCGCCATGGTTTACTGCTTGAGATTGTGTCAGCCTGTCAGAGAGAGAGAGAGATGAGGGCTAGGGTTTTTTATTTTAAGAGAGTAAGGGAGTGATAGAAAGCTTCTGCTACCACCACTACGGTTTTTTCAGGGCCCAAACAAATATATTTTGGGTCCATATCTACTCGAACGACTCGTCGACGTTCGATATGTATAAGGTTAATGGATAAAATATATTATGTATTTTTTTTTCATAAAAAATTTAATTAATTCGTTTAATTATCTCAAGTATAGTTTTTAAATCTCGTCTTGTGGTTGGCCTGATCTAAGATCTAGATTTTAGGTTTTGATCGAGTCATCAGATTATCCAGGTCAATTCTTAAAAAAAATTAAAACGATGTTGTTAAGTAAAAAAAAAAAAACAAAAATCAACGGATTACAACCGGGTTTTTGACTGGGTCTTGCAGTGTCAATCGGGTCTCCGAGTTAACTCGTCGGGTCAACCAGGTTTTTTCCCTCATGTTTTTTTTCAATCTGACCCGGTTTCAACTCCGGATCGACAAGGTTCCGAATTAACCCGTTAGATTAGGTTTTAAAATTATGATATGGTACCAAGTTGAAGTATATTCATGATTTGGTTTCAATAAAACAATTCATATCCAAATTCATCATGCATTTTTTTAAAAATAATATATTTAATAAAAAAATTAATATTCTCAAAATATTATATACTTTTTAATTATTACCTTGTTTATTAACCTTATTATAGGTTTCCATAGAATTTAGTAAAATATGTTTGAATTAGCTTTTTGATTCTTAAAGCATTAAAATGAACTATACTAGAATGTTTTAAATTAAAAACATTAAATTAATTATTTTTTCAAAATTCATCTTTAAAGGTAAAAGATGAAAAATTCACATATAAAATCTCACCAAATACAATAATCACTAAAAGTTTTCTTTCATGCACCCTCACATTAATTAAAAGCAAAAATATTCTTTATCATTTTTTTTTTAAGTTGGATTTGTTAAAAAAAGCAACAAATGGTTTACGAATTCTTTTGTTTTGACCATCATAGTTGATAAAGTTCAAAAATTAAAGGATTCAATTTTTTTTTAACAAAAATATTATTATTTATATATTTAACAAGATTACATAAAATCGATTTTTATATGTTTAGTGTTTTATTTTTTTTCCAAAATTGACGAGAACAATGATAGAAAAACTTTTAATTATCGGAAGAAGCGACATCAGGTACAAAGGAGCGCGAGAAAACAAATAAGCGACATGTCGCCCACCGAAGCTAAAACCCTACTACTTCCTCAAGAGTTAAAACCCTCTCTACGAGCAGACAGAGGCAGAGGCAGAGGCAGAGGCAGTGAAGCAATGGTGACAGAAAAAAGCACGAAGCCCTCAAAGGACAACATAGAGGCGTTGAAATCAGAGGTAGCCTCTTTTGCTTCCTCTTTAGGCCTCGCCTCTTCCACTTCCTCCTACTCTGGTTTCAACGATACTGATTTTCGAAACCCTAAACCAAAACCGAAACCAAAACCAAAACCAAAACAAAATCAAAACGAAGACAAACCAACTCCTCCTTCTCAAAAACCCCATCTTGATAAAAAAACCTCAAATAAGCGTCCAACTTTTAGAAACAAAAATGACAAATCACAAAAACCCATTTCAAAACCAACACCAAAGCCTCCAATTTTGTCACTTGATGCCGGTGATGATGACAAGAACAGTAATATTACAAGAAAATTTGACAAGTACAAGAACCTCCCTAAGTTGCCTTTAGTGAAGGCAGGGGCAGTGGGTGTGTGGCATGTGGACTTAATGGAATTGGAGAACAAAGTTTTGGGTGCAGAAAGCAAAGGAAAGTTGGAAGTTAAAATGGGTGTTGGGGAATGGAAAAGCTTTGTGGAGAAGAAGAGAGAGTTAGGGGAGAGATTGATGTGGCAGTATGGAAAGGATTATGAACAGGGTAGAGGTCAAAAGGGGGATATTAAGATGTTGCTAGCTACACAGAGGTCTGGGACTAATGCTGATAAAGTGTCTGCCTTTTCTGTGCTTATTGGTGACAATCCTGTTGGAAATTTGAGGTCACTTGATGCACTTTTAGGTATTCTGTTGGATTTTAATGCTGTTTTTATGTTTCTTTTTCTATTTTTTTTAATGTGTTTCTTTCCTGTGTCTTGTTGGCCTTTGTAATGGGCTTTCAATGAACTACGATCACAAAAGTTTCTCTCCTTGATCAACGATAGGATGGTATTTGGGTCTGACCTCTTATTATAGGGATATGAAACATTTGAATCATTGCTTGTATTGTAGCCATATCTTTGCATTTCACTTTAGGTTTAGCTTATGTGGAAGAACTATTGTATGGATTTTAGTGGATTAGTATGTGAAGATTATAGTGTAATTAAATGCTAAGTACTTCTTTTTTGTTGAATATGATTTAGTTCCATGTCCTGATTGGATGTAATACTGATTACAGGAATGGTAACATCCAAAGTGGGGAAGCGGCATGCTCTAACAGGATTTGAAGCATTGAAAGAGCTTTTTATTTCAACGTTGTCATTTTTCCTACTCCTCTCTATCCCTTTTCTTTTACTCGCTTTATATCCTTATCATTTTCTATATTAGTTTTGGAAGTTGTATGTGGTCTGCTTCTGGCCACTTGCCTCTCTGTGTTTGTGCCTGATATAGGTTGCATTTGGAAAATTATGAATTTCACACTGTTGGCACTTTGTTCATTGTGATTTAATGGTGAATCTGCGAGGATGAGATGTTTTTTCCTCTTAGTTTGGTATTATCCTGATGGATGATGTCACATGATCAGAGAGGTGTTCCTTGTCATAGCTTGCTATCAATGGTTTCCCTATGTTGTGTTCACTCATTGGTGTACTAATCTGCCTTTCATATCCTTTTAACCAGTTTGCTACCTGATCGTAAGCTGAAGACCCTTTTACAGAGGCCTCTAAATAATGTTCCTGAGACAAAAGATGGTTATTCTCTTCTTCTTTTATGGTATTGGGAGGACTGTTTAAAGCAAAGGTAGGCCTCTATCTTGCTCCTATCAATCATGTGGAAACAGCATGTCTTCAACTTTTCATTCCTTGCATTGACAATGCATTGCATGCCTTAATTCAATCCTAATTAGACATGCATTAATATCTCAGGTACGAACGATTTGTTTTTGCACTTGAGGAAGCATCAAGAGACATGCTACCTGCACTAAAAGACAAGGCATTGAAGGTTGGCCTTCTCATTTAGTCCTCAAACGATTTGTGTTCTTGCATAGATTTTGAAGAGTATAACATGATACAGCATGCAATTTGAACAATTGATGTAATTGATTTTTTTTTACAAGGAAAAGTAATCACCATGTCCTTTGGTTTTACTTCTCTCTGATGTTATAGGTTACATCTTAGGGTATGTGAACATGATTAGCACTTTGTGATTTTCTTACAGATAGTGTATGCATTGTTGAAGAGCAAATCAGAGCAGGAGCGCAGATTGCTTTCTGCATTAGTTAACAAAGTAAGTTAGCATTTGATTCTGCCTGTCTAGAGAATTAAACGTATTGTCTTTGGAAGCTCTTTATTTGAATGCAATACAGTTTCGTGAAGCCAGTGTATGTATCTTACGCCTAGATTTTATATTACAGCTAGGTGATCCCCAAAATAAAAGTGCATCCAATGCTGACTTTCACTTATCCAACCTTTTGTCTGACCACCCAAACATGAAGGTACAACTTTTAAATATAGCTACTTTTATTCCTATATGTTGTTTGGCTTAAGAATTTATTTAGTTGACTTCTTTAGGCCATTTTATTTTACAGGCTGTGGTGATTGATGAAGTGGACTCTTTTCTTTTTCGACCTCATTTGGGATTACGATCAAAGTACCATGCTGTATGTCTAATCAAACACACTCCTTAATTGCTAGCTAATGATCTGGATTATGCTCATGGAACCCTTCTCACTCTTAATTTTTATTTGATTTTGAAAATGTTCATTCAACTCCAATTACCATTGCTATTGTATGTTGTGATATATTTCATGGTAGATCCTTAAAGCTTGCCATTGCCATCCTAGGCCATAGTTATCACATTTATATGCGTTTGATACATTTGTGCTCTAGTCATCCTGTTCTGTGATATTCGTTCTTGTTCTTCCTAATAATACCCAGGGAAGAAAAAAGAAGGAATTAAGGCAGTAGATGTAGTTTTGAACAGTAACTCATTCTTATGCTGCATCTGTGAACTGTGAAGCCCATGTTTACTAGGGTTAAACTTAGAAGAGAAGTCATATTCTATTACTTTTGCATTTATAATTATGCTTCAGTTGTCTTGGCAAATGATTTATTTGCATCGTTCTTGCATGTAATTGATGTTGTTTGAAGTTTTCCAACCTAATTGGATTGTTATTTTTCTCTATTTCCTGACCCTGATGCTTAACTAAATTGTTACTGAATTACACTCTTTTCAAGAATCTGCTTTCTGTTTTAGTTCTGGAAGAGATGTGTTTTGAACTCAAAACTTAAGCAAAACTGTGCAGCTCAGTTGATCTGGTTTAATTTTCAGCTCTTATACATATGCAGGTTAATTTTCTGAGTCAAATTCGTCTTGGTCATAGAGGCGATGGACCAAAAGTGGCAAAACATCTGATAGATGTATACTTTGCACTGTTCAAGGTATTAATGACTTTCTTATCTGATGTGTTCGTTTCCCATTTGACCTCTCCTTTGTGAATTATGTCGACAAACCACAATCACAGGTGTTGATAACTGAGGCAGGCAGCAGCAAAAAGATGGATAAAAGCAGCAAGACAGAGAGAAATACTTCTGGTTCTTCTAAAGAGAACGAGATAAAAAGTTCACCAGAATCCCACATTGAATTGGATTCACGACTTCTATCAGCTCTTTTAACAGTCAGTATTAACAATTTTTATGTTTAGAGGAAAGTTTTTGACATAGGAGAAGTCAAATGAATGCAGGCATTTCTTTAGAGCTCTCCAGCATTTTAGTTTTGCAAAGATTTTGTTCTGTTAGGGCAGCAGCTTAAGAATTTATGCTTCCTTTGTGTTGCCATCTTGTCAGGGTGTTAATAGAGCATTTCCTTATGTTTCAAGTGCTGAGGCGGATGACATTATTGAGGTCCAAACACCAATGCTCTTCCAACTGGTAATCTCCTGGTCTACCATTCAATTCCAAGAGAACTCCATTTAGTGATGTAACATGGCTACTTAATGATTGGTAAATGGCAATTTCGGTGTTATGCTGTGCTTTAATAGCAATATATATATTTGATTGTGCAGGTTCACTCCAAGAATTTCAATGTGGGGATTCAGGCACTGATGCTTCTTGATAAAATCTCATTGAAGAATCAGATTGTCAGTGACCGGTTTTACCGTTCTTTGTACTCCAAACTCTTACTTCCAGCTGTCATGAATTCATCCAAGGCAAGTATTCAGTGTTTCTTTGCTAGGAGATGACGTTTATTTTCTCAATATACATACGGCTTCAATTCTTTGAGTTGGTACCCTTTATTGCTTTTATATCATTTAACCATTCAAAACAGCTCGTGGTGTTTAAGCAGGCTGGGTTTTGTTTTTCCAATTCCTGTCTATGATTTAAATTGACCCTGAATCTCTCGTTTTATTGTATTTCCCTTTTGTATGGTTTGCACCTCAGGCAGAAATGTTTATTGGACTCCTTCTGAGAGCCATGAAAAGTGATATAAATCTGAAGCGGGTTGCTGCCTTTTCAAAGCGACTATTGCAGGTTAATAATCTATCATTCTAGTTGGACCTACCTATAAATGCTGATCAACTCTTTTTTCTGATTTCCTATTCCTGTTTCACCATAATAGCTTATTGTGTAAGATTCGGCATTAATTGCTTCACATATATCTCTATTCTTTCTAGTAGAATGACAGAGCAAGGCATTAGTGTTTCTTATGTATGTCTTTGAGGATTTATTTTAATAACACGGTCATTTGAGCATTCGAAAGGGCACACTATATTTTGAATTTTTCAGTCTGATTTTTTTATAGAAAAAAGTTTATGGGGATCGGTAGGTTTCTTTTCTTCTTATCTTCTGGAAGTCTAGTACCTTTCTTTGGGATGCATTTGAAACGAAGATTGACCTTAGATACTTGGACAGGTTGCCCTTCAGCAGCCACCTCAGTATTCCTGTGGATGCCTTTTTCTCCTCTCGGAAGTTCTCAAAGCACGGCCACCTTTATGGTAATATTGATTTTTATTTTTTGTTACTAGTTTTTTTTCCATGTTTTGCTAACTTGTTCTATCCTGCAGGAACATGGTGCTCCAAAGTGAGTCAGTTGATGAAGATCTTGAACATTTTGAAGACATAATGGAAGAAACTGATAATGAACCTTCCACAACACCCAAAAAAGAAGAGATCGAAGTTGATTTAGTTGAAAATGGTGATAAGATTGACTCTGAAAGTGATTCTGCAGAAGATGAAGATGATTCTCCCGCTTCTAGCTCCGAGGATGATGTTTCAGATGAAGAGGAGTTGCTAATGGAAGACAGTTCAAAAGAACTCCAAGAATCACAACCACAATCTGATCATAATGGTAACCAGCCACAAATAAATTCTTCAGGGTCTTCCCTGCCTGGAGGATATGATCCACGTCACAGGGAACCTTCTTACTGGTATGTTGTCTTTTCTACAATTAAATGGGTGCATTTGGGTTTTGCATCATATAATGTGTATGTGGTATATATGCTATTCATTTCTTTGGATAAAAAAGAACAAAAAGGAATTATGGGCCTCTTTACCATCACTTCAAGGTGTTGATGGTTTTTTCTGACTTTATTTTCCTATTTATCAACAGCAATGCAGATCGTGCTAGCTGGTGGGAGCTGATGGTACTTGCTTCACATGCACATCCATCTGTTGCTACCATGGCTGGGACACTTCTATCTGGTGCTAATATTGTTTATAATGGAAATCCACTGAATGATCTATCACTTACTGCTTTCCTAGACAAGTTTATGGAGAAGAAACCCAAGCAGACTGCATGGCATGGTGGCTCCCAAATTGAACCAGCCAAGAAGGTTAGCCATCATAACTGGCACTTACTTTTGTTGCCCTTTTGTGTTTGCAGTGTTTTTTTATATATATAATGAATTTCAGATTTCCCTGTCATTTAGGGTTTGAAGCTTTGTTTTTTTGTCAGCAGCAACAAAAGCATCAGTTCCTTTTTATCATCGCTGACTTTTTCATTTTTTCAGCTTGACATGAACATGCATTTGATCGGGCCTGAAATTCTTTCATTGGCTGAAGTAGATGTACCTCCAGAAGATCTTGTCTTTCACAAGTTTTATGTGAATAAAATGAATACCTCAAAACCAAAGAAAAAGAAAAAGAAGAAGGCAGCTGAAGAGGAAGCTGCTGAAGACTTGTTTGATGTGGGTGATGGTGATGATGATGACGGCGATGACGATGTGGTTGGTGATGATGAGAGTGACAATGAAGAGATCGATGATCTATTAGACTCTACCAATCTTAGTCACGGAGCAGAAAATGAATATGACTACGATGACTTGGACCAAGTTGTTAACGAAGATGACGACGACGACTTAGTCGATGATGCAGAGGTGGATGCCCTAACAGATACTGAGGGAGAAGATTTTGACACCATTGTTGACAGTGACAATGATGCTGTTGATGTCGGGGATGCAGATGATGGCACTGATGAGGATGGGCTTGACCAACGGAAAAGAAAGCGGAAGTCTAGAGGGAAGGCAGGTGCGTCCCCATTTGCAAGTCTTGAGGAATACGAGCATGTATTAAACGAAGATAATGCAACAAAAAAGAAGTCAGAAAGAAAGAAAAAGTCTAAATCACTGAAGAAGAGAAAATCATCTAAATAGTCCTAATTTACGTTGTTGGTTTTTCTGTCTGTCATGTGCCTTCAAATTCCCAAGAAACCACATAAGAGTTTGGTGTGTATTGTTGGTGCATTTTCCTCGTTCGCTTCAAAACTTTTCGCCAAGTTATTAACCAGGCAATTTTGGTAGATCAAGCAGCATGGCCAAACTGGTCACAACAGGATTTTTGATTTAAAATGTATTTAATTTTAAGCTTTTTTGTGCGAGTTCTGCGCTTTTAAATTTGCAAATTGATTACCTGATACTGAAATTGTTGCTCTTACAAGCTCTCTAAAAGATGTCAAACTCTCCTGCTCTGTACCCTGGGAATTTAGGCCTTCGCTGTTACCCTCGAATCTGACTCGAATGCTTTGATGGAGGGATGCATTGCTTTGCCTCTTCTCCATCTAGCAAATATGGTGATTTTTGTATTTATATTGCATTCGATTCCATATCCTGCTCTTCTGCTCTGCCTAGGCCGATCAAACATCAGAGCATCAAATTTGGTGACGGCTCAACCTTAAACTTGCCGAACTCAACACGTTTATAAACCATATAGCATTGCAAACAAAGCTGAGCGCGTTTCTACTACGATTATATAAATTGGTTTCAAATCTTGACACAGCACGGGTTCGTTGCACCATCATCATCCAAATTTACCATAACTTAAGCCTAAGATGCTTGCAAAATCATATACATCAAGAAGACAAAGTGAACAAAACCCTAATTAAGAGCTCGTTAACCTTACTCATTATCTTCCACAAATTTTCTCTTCACTCTTCAGTCTCCTTAATTTCAAGAGATAGTAATAGCAACTGTCTGTCTTGGGTGGTGGAGGATGCTTCTCAACAACCACAGGCAAACCCCAGTCTCACATTTAGCAGTAATGGCAGAAGACACAATGGCATTCTCGGGCAACCGGAACTTCCTCAGCAGCTTCTGAGGTGCCTTCCTTTCAAGCCTGATGTACTTGCAGCCTTCCTCATCACCATCTTCGCGTTTCCTCTTTCCTGCACTTTTAATCACCAGAGTATTCTCATCTTCAACAGTCACCTGTAGTCAATAAAATTGGTTCAGCAACAAAGATGTTTTTATTTAAAAAACTTGAGCACAAAACGGAACATTGGCTATTCGTACCAGGATATCAGACTTGAACAATCCAGGTTCATCCATGTAGAAATGTACTCTTTGGGAGTATCCAAAATGTCGACAGGAATATTATTGCTCTTGCTCATCTTCTCAACAAATTCTTCTAGTAGTAAGTTAATAAAGGGTGCTTGTTTC
>Ga0325410_1004037_pt1 | contig 16501 bp, 3 predicted proteins | sample PopdelMetagenome_16_FD_206182 | JGI IMG/M metagenome (GOLD analysis project Ga0325410, IMG submission 206182) | Populus deltoides microbial communities from Bellville, Georgia, United States - Xylem-PdIQD-R3 | ecosystem: Host-associated > Plants > Phyllosphere > Stem > Wood/Secondary xylem...
GCAAACCAGAAAACCTAGTTTAAAAAGAAGAAGAAAAGTTGTCAACTTTCCCTTTCTAAACCAAATATCTTCTCCCTTTCTTCCGCAATAATTCTTAACTGCTGTGAGTAGAGGTTGTATTTTCATTGCAGAATCAAATATTAGTCTAAACTATCTGATTAAACTACAAAAATCAAAATTTGCAAGATAAACAAGGCCACAACTGTTGAAGACTGGTTCGAGTTCAACAACGATAAGCATAGCACTCTGACAGCTAAAACTGGTCCATCATCTTATAACTTCTGAAGTCACAGTAAGACTCTTTAGATAAGGATGATTGCTCGTTCAATAGATATGAGAGCCAACAAAATACTAAAATGTTTAAACTAACAAGAACACAAAACAATTTAGACATACTCTCTCAAGTGAACGTTGATACTTAGCAATTCCATTGAAACCCATTTCTCAGAACAAGAAATTCCATGAAAAAGCAATATTATCCAGCAAGAGGAGAAAGAACCACCAGAATTGAAGTTAATAAATACAGAAAATAACAAGGCAGCATGAACAGCATTAGCAGTGGCATTGCATAAGGAAAGAGAGGAAGGAAGGATACGACTTACATGAAAGTATAAAAGAGGAGTTTGGAGTTGGGTATCTGTAAACATCCAGCAAGCAAGAAGATATGTGAACTGAAGAGTGTTTTCTTGGATAATGGACTACATGGGTGAAGACCAGCACTGCCAGACAAAAGTAGCTTCTGTTTTTTTCTGTTTACTAAGGGACAAAAGCCTCAAAATATCTCTAACGAACTTAAGGAGTCAAACAATAGCATTATTGTAGCCTCGTGGTGTCTGAGGTTGCATGGGATTCTATCGAGACAGTAACTGATAGCTAGAATAATCAATTCTAAAAAAGTTTATTTTTAATAATAATAATAAAAAGAAGATCAAAGGTTAATTTGTTTAAACACAATGGACAAATTATTGTCATTATTATATGTATATTTTAACAGCAAAAACTCCAGCATGAGACTTGTTGCAAAAACGAAGCTATGAAGTGCCAATTGAGTTGCAATTCGACGTTACTAGCAGAAGTTTCCATGCTAAAAAAGCGAAAACTGCTGTTAAAATGGGTTAAAACGCTTATTGAGGTTGCGGTGATTTTTTAATTTTTTTTTAATATTAATTTGTTTTTATAATTTCAGACTTAATATTAATTTTTTAAAATAATAATAAAAATATCGTTTTAATATAATTCCAAGCGAACACTTCCATTTTCTTGATATAAACAGCGTTACGTCATGCATTTCCATTTTTACAACGGTAGTTTTGGCTGCAATTAAGATGGGGCAAAATAAGCTATAACTTGTGTGACTTGGATCAAATTGAAGAAATAGAGTGTAAACTGAAAAATTGAGGCAAGTACAACGACCCAAAAATAGAGTAAGTATTTTAATTCGATATCCATATTCCATGGTCCCTCTCTTTCCCTCTTCGGAGCTACATTGTATTTAAATGAGAACGGCCATATTACAGGTCAAGCATTGAGAGGAGATAAATATAATTGAAAAGACCAATTTTCTGCACTCTGTCAAACGTATCATATAGGAAATCATATTGATGCAAAACTTTAGAAGCCATCTAAGATTGTAGAGAAGTCTTATAACATTTCCACATCACAGATCTACAAATATGGAATTAATGGAAACTTCGGCTAAAAGCAACTGATTCAAGCAAATTCCAGAGGAAAGTAACACAAGTATCTCGATTGGTGTCAATACAGGGAAGAACTCCACTTTAGCCAAAAAATACAATGTCTATTCCACTTCAGCCAAATAATCATCAATTTCGGCTGGAGTTAGTACCCTGCAGTAAAGAAGGCACAAGGGATAAGATTGCCATGGTCATGTCACACATAACTTCTTCCAAGGAAGCTTAAACATCCAAAGAAAGAGTGGATTGGCCATTTTGAATGAGTCTCATATGTAAATTGTCAGACTGAAATTAGAGCAAGAGTGCGAGAAAATCAGAACTTCAAAAATGAAACCACAAGTGGAAGGCCATATATGAAATTGGTGAGATCCAAAAGATTTTTGATATCAGATTTTATCTAGTTATGAACCGTGTTAACAAAAATGTGCATCCTGCAAGTTACTTCTGAAACTCATCCTAAGCTTGAAATTACGTGACACTATTACCAAGTTTAATAAGGAAAAAGGTCAAGAAAGAGCATGCCTGAATTGCTTGTCAGCACCAATTATCCCAATTTCAATGTTTTTCCCAGAAATCTGTCCTTCAAATCTGCAAACACAAACAATCTTGTAAGGGTACAAGGGAAGCACTCAGAACTTGTAAGAAACTTTAAAATGCTCACTTATATCTCTCTGACCACTTTGCAAATACTAAGATTATGCTCACTAATCCACCATCACTCTGATTATAGAAGCAAGAGTCAACAAATTGACAACTTCTTAAAATCACTAAGAGGAGAGAAAAGGAATCTTTAAGCACCTGCAAGTACATTTGATTGACACTGGGTTGAGAAACTTTCATTCATTTTCACTTAAACAGTATCTCACATAATTATATCTCTTGAACTACTAACTAAAGTGTTGAGAGCCAATTTAAGTTCTCAAGGCTAAAGACCCCAGCTAGACTACTGTTACCCAGAATTCATTTTACCTACGACACTCAGAACGTGTGACAGACAATCACAATACCTAAATGGCTGAATTTATCAGTAAATCAATCAATAATGTAATCAACCAGGTGCAAGTGCATGGCGCAAGTATATAAAATCTACTGAAAATTTTTCTTCCACTTTTTATATACCAAACCTTGTAAAAAACACCACCGCTCAAATTCAAAAATAAAAAGTGGAGGAAATTTTAAAGTGATGTACCCCTCTTTTAGTGTCAAGATAGCGGTGTGCACAGCATCATCAAGCTCCATATCATCAGTGTATCTACAGAGCACATGCTAAGTTACGGAAAACGAAAATTGTTCAAATCAAATGAAGATGTGGACAAAAAACCACAATATTTACCATGTTTCTGTCCATTCAATTCTTTTCGTCCCACTTTCTTTTTTCTTTTTCTCTTCTTTTATAAAAAAAGACAATCCAATTCTTCTTGTATGGGAAAGATGAAGTACAATAAATTATATAAAGAAAGAGGGGAGTAGCACAAAGTATGCTGGAAGTTGAAAATTGAAAGTAGCTTGAACTTTGAATGAAGAATATGTTTGGCAGTTGATGGCTGGAGGTGGAAACACATTTGTTGCTAGCTAGGAGAACCCATGAAGATGTTTAGAAGTTTTTGCAGAATCAATGCATTTCATGGTACCAAAAACAAATAAATACCTCTTCTCAAGAAATGTTTTTGCATTTGAAACATTTTTCCCCATTGCTGAGGCTTTCCATGAGAAGTAGGAACCTGATGGATCAACCTAGCCAAACAAATACAAAACATAACATCATCAGAAGAACTATGATTTGAGTGCAGGAGTCTAACATATTTTTAAAAAGGCAACACAAGTGAGTCATAATCCATCCAAATCTCAACCAAGAAAACAAAAGGTCAAAAAGTTATCAGCCACTCTGGGCACACAGAAGGGTGCATCATAGTCACAAAGGCCTACAGCTTCTAGAATACTGAGCTACCCCAGTCTACAGAGGATAATCCAGATAAAAAAAATAAAAAAACAGTTAATGACTTCAGACAATATTATGAGGAAACACAGATACCTGGTACAGCTGTGGACCTTTGTCATCAAAACCAGCGACTAGCAAGATACTCCAAAAGGCCTTACACCTCTGCAAGGAAAAACAAAGGATGAGTATTTTCAAACTTCAAGGATAAGAGCATGAAGAGTTGACATGCTGATGCAGGAACATAGGGAGAGAGTTGTTGGGTTATTAGAATAAGAGTTATGAACTTTGGAAATTGAAATTCAGATCTAAATTACAGAGGAAATCAACTAAAACCACTGAAACGCTTTGAATGTATAAAAGATGTTCCAGTACCCAGATTGAGTAAACTCTTGCATGACAGCAGCAGTTTCCCTCACAAGTTGTGTGACAGGAATTGGTTCCTACAATCACAAAAATTCACAAGTTACAACCTTCACGATTAACAACAAAAGATGACAATGAATTGATATGAAATAGTAATTGGACATTTAACTCTAGGATTTCATGCTAAATTCAGCTGTTTTTGGGGTCAGAATGGCATTATTGGGAATAAGACAACTAACAATAAGTCTTGTAATATAGGCAACCTCAATAACTACTTTCCAGATATATCATCTTAACCGGGTTATCAAGCATTAGATGAATTATATACATGAGTTTGTTTAGAGGCGTCAAAAGGATGCACATATCCCATTCATAAGATAAGCCATGAAAATTTAGCAACCTTATCACTTATCAGTGACATTAAAAGAAAAGCTGAAGAACAAACATGAAGCAAAACAATAAAGAAAATCTTGTAGGTTGGTACCTTGTACAGTCTATGATATTGTTCTGCTTGCTTCCTACTTTTCCGAACCAAAACTCGAAAGTCAGGACCCATTCCACTGCAACAAAATACATGTGATTCAGCACTGTTAAGAAAAAAGTACAGCAAAGCAACCCATTTTGACATAGGTAATAAGTTACACAAGTTAGTAAGAAGTGGCTCATTGAGCAACCAAATAGCCAAGATGTCTTATTTCAAACCCAAGTACAGAGGAATGCCCTATTTTTATTTTCCTAAGGAACTATATATTTGTCCCCCTCTTTTTTTCTGTTGAAACAGCAACAGGGTACATGCACTACGTGTCAAAGTCAAGTCCATAACCAGACCATTTGAGAACATTGACCTGCAAGGAGTTCCACTGAAGTTCAGATTATAAGCAGGCATGCTTCTATCTCAATTTACCACCCCAGGTCAAATTTCACACTTATCAGAACACTATAACAACAGCAGAAACTATATAATTTCCCACCAAACATAAAGAGAGCTTTGAATCCACACACCTGCCCACTAAAATCATTCATGACAGATATGTTAGCTATAGTTAAGGCCAGAGAAACACAAGCTAAAAAAAAATGAAACTTCCTAATTACTGAGAAGCAGGCAGAAACAAACCTGTAGACAACTCCAATATTGGGTGTCAGATTCTGTATTTTCTGAACCTGAAAAAACAAGCAATTAAATACCATTAACAACCAACTCAAGTTATATACCATCTTGCAAATTAGAATAATAGACCAATCGACTGGCTCCAAAATCAAACCATATCCACCTCATTCAAAACGATTTAAAATAAACAACGCGACCTTTTTATACATTGTGGGATTAATAAGGATATAAATCTACACACTCCAACATCCAAAGTCCCAATCTTAGAGTCATTAACTAGTATAGTAACGCCTCATTGGCATGAACCCAAATCACTAAGCTCAAATTACTAATAAAAATTACAAATTTACACCGAATTTGAACAGATTATTACCAGCCGATGTCACTAAACTCAAATTACTCCTAAAAATCTCAATATAAACCCATTAACTACTAGACCAACACCTCATTGGCTAGAATCCATGTTGCTTTTCCACAACAATCATCAGCTTCCTCAATTAGAATGCTACAAGCCCATGTCTCTATGCTTATGTTATTAGCAAAAAATCACATGGCCAACCCGAAAAGTTCACAAAGAAAGCACAAAAAAAAAACGCAAAAAAACAAAAGGCTTTCTTGAATTTCAACCAAAGAACATAACAAAACCAATAAAAAGAAATAATAAATGTTTACTTACAGAAGATTCATCGACTAAAATAGATGGCAATTTCTTCTCAGTTGCAATAACAACACCGTTTGCCGCTACAACACCAAAACAAATAATAAAATCAACAACATAGTATCTAAGCACCCATCAACAACATAGTACATTCGAAAATGACAAGAAAATGAGAGAAGAAAAAAAGAGAGCTTAAATTGTAACAACCTTTGATTCCGAGAGAAGTTTGGCCTGATCCAACGGCAGTCAATGCGTGCTCAATCTGTACTAGCTTTCCGGTAGGACTGAAAGTAGTGAGAGAAAAGGAGTACTGGCTATCACCCATGGTTTATTGCTTGAAGACGCAGAGAGGAAAAACTGAGAATGCGAGCGTGTGGGAGAGAAAGACAGGGATATTTACTTGGGGTTTGAACTTTGCTTTTCTTGTTGGAGAAGAAGGTGTTTTCGTACGAGGGCTTTTACAATGGAGTATTTTGTGCTTTTATGACGGCAGAGGTTGGTCCTCTTTACATTGAGCTCAATGAAGGCTTGAACCAGATTTGTTTTTAAGTATTATTAATAAATTTTTATTTATTTATTAACATAATTTTTTTTAATTTATTTGATTAGATGTATACAAATTTTTTAATTTATTATATTTTTTAAACTAGAAAAATATATTTAAAAAACAAAGATTTTATAAAGAATAAAAATATTTGACTTGCAATAAATCACTCATTTTTTTATAAAAAAATAAAGATGGATAAACTCTGAATTAGGTTTTTTTTGCTGAATTTTGTTGTTGATTTGTAATTTAATTATTGTTGAAGATGTTTTGTGTCAGGTTTAGATAAATTTATATGGATTTAATCCACAAAATCGATGGGTATCATCACTTATAGATGAAAGGTTTAGCTTCCAAGTCTACCATTCTCTCATTTATTTGGATTTAATAATCCACTGAAACTGAGGTTTAAGAATTTCTTGTTGTGAATTGCAGAAAACAGTGCTTGATATTCACTAGGATGGCAATTGCAAATTAATGGAGGAAGCATCGAGATCAGTGGCTTGTTTGAAGGCAGATAGACCCTTTGATCGTTAGATGATGCCTTTAGATGAGAAAGGATGTGAGAAAGGTATATCACAGCTGCACTTGATAGAATAAATGGCGAGTAGTTTTTTTTTTTAATTAAGTATTTCAATTTGGCAAAGATAATTATTAAGGGGTGAAGAAATTACTGTAGCTCTCCCACACCATATGTTTTTTTTCCCACATTTTTTTTTTGCGCTATAAATGTTTTTTTTTTTTTTAAGATTGTCTTTTTTTTTTTTATATATATTTTTTGTTTTTGTGTTTTTTTAAAAAATTATTTTTATTAATTTTTTTTAATATTAAACTGAATGAAAATTTATTTCTGTAATTTTTTCTTTAAAACATTATGAATTACTATAATATTTTTTATATATTTTTTTATTATTTTTTATGATTTTTTTTTTCAAAATAATCTTTTATCAATTTTAGTTAGTTTTTTTCTTTCAAACACTGTGCAAGGGATTGCAATTCAACCAAATCGGGTGCCCTCCCTTCAAGCTCCTCAAGGAGAGCTTTGGCTATCCTAACCTCATGAAATGGATCTGAAACACACACCCATATCTTTTTCTCAAAATGAGTCATAACCTCAGCATCATTAAAAGCTAGTTGGGCGAGAGTTGTTTTTCCAATCCCGCCCAAGCCTACTACAGAGATGACATCAACTACAGAGATGACATCAACGTCCCGTGCTTCCTAACTACTTTCACCCACCAACTTGCTTATAACAGTTGTCTTTTCAACATCTCGACCAATCACGCTTGATATTTATTGCATATAAAAAACTGAGATATTTCATAAAGACAACTTTCATTGTGTCAAAATCTTGAAGATGAGTTATGTACGGTATATGATATTGGTCTGCTTGCTTCCTACTTTTGCGAACCAAAACTCGAAAGTCAGGACCCATTCCACTGCAACAAAATAAGTCTGATTCAGCACTGTTAAGAAAAAAAGTAGAGCAGAGCAACCCTTTTTGACACACGCTAACAAGTTGCAAAAGTTAGTAAGAAGTGGTCCATTGAGCAACCAAATAGCCAAGATGTCTCATGTCAAACCCAAGAACAGAGGAATGCGGCCTTTTTATTTTTCTAAGGAACTCCATATTTGCCCCACTCTTCTTCTTCTTCTTTTCCTGTTGAAAAAGCAACAGGGGACATGTACTCCATGTCAAAGTCAAGTCCATAACCAGACCAGTAAAGAACATTGACCTACAAGGAGTTAAATACCATCAACAACCAGCTCAAGTTATATACCATCCTGCAAGCCATGTACCATCAATAAAATAGTTTTTAAAATTTTACCTGAGAATTGACTGGGGTCAAGATCCATGTTCGGAAGGGAAGGATTAATTTAGGTTGATTTAATTTTTTAAAAGAGATTAAAATGATATTGTTTTGATTGAAATATTTTTTTTCAAAAAAAATCAACAATATTTAACTAAAATTTACTTGAGTTTACCGGGATATTTTAATCAAGTCAGGCCATATTAATTCTTTTCTTTATTTTTTTTTGAAGTTCTTACCTTAATTACCAAAAAGATCTGCTTAATTTTGAACTATATTAAATTTAGTTTTATAAGCAGTACCTTTTATTTGAGCTGATCCATTGAATATTTGGTGCTATTCAATTCAATTTAATCAAACTTTTATTTGGTTGAGAAGAATTTGGCAATCAGAATCTTGTGATTTTGATGATGGCTCTTGAACTGGAAACCATGTGTTAGTTAATATCCCTTTTTTTCTTATATCGCGGACATACTCCTTGACACCACCCATGGGTGAGCAGTCAGCCACTCTAAAAAACAAAACCACAAGTGAGAGCCTGCCATCTCGAGGTCCACCAACAATTGCACACTTGCATGTGAGTTGGGGTGCACAATGATTCTCAAGAGTATGATCTCACACTTCCACGTGGGTTGGGGTATAATGATTTTTAGGAGGTCACTGGTCCGGGTTTTAACCTCTCTTTTCATATGAAATTTTATATAGATAAACTTGTTAACTAGATATTTTTACAAATTTTTACGGATTAATATCATAAAATTGTTAATGGATCAAAATAAAATAGACCCAACAAATTAAACCCTCAAAATGGACCGAAAAAACTCCCCAGAATATCTCTTCACTCGAGTTGAGATGAATTTTTGTTCTATATTCCATGTGATGGTTCTATTATGTTTAGAATCATTGTTTCTGCAATTTGTCCTTTTCATGCTGGGTTAAGCAAATATGGTGGTATCTATATTGATTCTGATATCAAAGTTTGAATCTATATTGTCTTCCGTTATTAATGCTATTGGTCTGAAGAATCCTCTGTCTGGAAGTTCTTTGAATGGGGCTGTGATGGCATTTAGAAAGCACAGGCACTGGGGGCTTGTCTTTCACTAGCAGAAATCATATTTATTGTTGAAGATTTTTTGTGTTAGGTTTATTTGGATTTAATCCACAAAATCAAGTTATATGCCATCTTGCAAATTAGAATAAGAGACCAATCGACTGGCTCCAAAACCAAACCATCTCCACCTCATTCAAACACGATTTAAAATAATCAACACCAATAAAAATAACAAAACAGGGCCAACCCGAAAAGTTCACAAAGAAAACACAATAAAAAACGCAAAAAAAAAAAAAGAACAAAAGGGTTTCTTGAATTTCAACCAAAGAACATAACAAAACTAATAAAACTAATAATAAATGTTTACTTACAGAAGATTCATCGACTAAAATAGATGGCAATTTCTTCTCAGTTGCAATAACAACACCAAAAATAATAATAAAATCAACAACATAGTATCTAAGCACCCATCAACAACATAGTGCATTCGAAAATGACAAGAAAATGAGAAAACAAAAAAGAGAGAGGGAGCTTAAATTGCAACAACCTTTGATTCCGAGAGAAGTTTGGCCTGATCCAACGGCAGTCAATGCGTGCTCAATCTGTACTAGCTTTCCGGTAGGACTGAAAGTAGTGAGAGAAAAGGAGTTTAAAGAACTAGAAAATCATATATCCGAAAGAATTTATTTAATTACATTTATATATAAATTTTTTAATTTATTATATTTTTTGAACTAGAAAAATATATTTAAAGAACTGCATTATAACTTTTTATAAAAAATAAAATATTTGACTCACAATAAATCATCCATATTTTTATAAAAAATAAAGATGGGTAAACTCTTAGCTGCTGAATTTTGTTGTTGATTTGTAATTTAATTATTGTTGAAGATTTTTTGTGTTAGGTTTGGATAATTTTATTTGGATTTAATCTCCAAAATCGATGGGTGTCATCACTTATAGATGAATGCTTTAGCTTCTCTCATTTATTTGGATTTAATCCACTGAAACTGAGGATGTAAGAATTTCTTGGATTTAATCCACTGAAACAGTTGCTTGATCAAGATCATTGGCTTATTTGAAGGCAGATAAAGGCATAAAAAAAAAAAGCGAGGGAGAGAGAGAGAGGATGTGAGAAATAATTATAGATATGAGTTACAGTAATTGAAACATATGAATTACATATCATTTTGAGAAAATCTAAAAGAGAATATCATCTTAGATTAATTATAGATATGAGTTACAGTAGTTGAAATTTCAAAGGCAATTTTTTTAGAGTGGCATTTGGAGAATTTAAGCAAGGAATAAGCTTCACGTGAACGAGATAATATCATCTTAGATTAATTTTTTAACATGTAAAATTTAAGTCTAATTCAATAATTAAATAAAAAAATTAGCTCTTCCTGCCGGTCTTAACTATTATTTAAATATAAACATATGAATTACATATTATTTTATATATGTTGAGAGAGAGAGGATGTGAAAGAGAGAGGTATATGAAACATACCTCTTCCTGCCGGTCCTACAGACTTCCGTACGTTGTGGTGTCTTAACTATTCTTTAATATCAATGTTTGGAATGTGAGAAATCTTTTGCCAATCTTCACCCATCTCCTCCTTCCCGTAACGTTTCCTTAGATTGCGGCAACCACTTATGATTAATTCCTGTAGAGGCGCTGCCAAAACATAGTCTGGTAGTGCTCTCAGCAACGGGCAGTTAAGAATCATCAACTCTCGAAGTTGTGGCATAATGGATATTGTTGAAGTTGTGTTGGCATCTTCTTCTCCCACTGATCTCCTTTCAATTCCATCCCACTCTGCTACTTCTTCGAGATAACCAATGCCAAGCTCTTTTAATTTGGGGAAAGCAGTGACCCTTGCAATCTCTCCTTCATTAATACTGGCATTCTCATCTTTTTCTATACCTAAAAATCCAGCATCCAACCTTCTCACCTTCAACAAGCGCAATTCCAGGCATTCAAGGTTGGGCAATCTCCCCAACGGAAGCAAGACTTCCAGCTTTGTACAATTATACAGTTCAAGCACCTGTAATCTGGTTAATGTCATCATCCAATCTGGCAAATCCAACCCTCCGTAACTACATATCAATAGATTTTCCAAGTCTGACGGAGGCTGTAAAGCTTCAATTAAAGAGCCTTCATTCGCTTGCAACTCTGTTTTCTCTCTGTCGAAATACAATAGCAAACGAAGCAGGCGCTTCTTATTCTTGAGTTGTGCTTCTGCAGCGTCACTCGCATCTTCTTTACCTCCTCCTAGATTCTGTATCTCAAGACTCCCTCCAATGTGATTTAAGTTTTTTAATTCTCTTAGATTAGCTGCTTTGCTTTCATTCTCACCACCACCACACACAGTAAACACATCTAATGTACGAAGACATGTTATCCTCTCTATTCCCTTTGGTATGAAGGCCACTCCTGAACCATAAATCCAGAGATGCCTCAATTTGACAAGTTTTCCAATCGCCTTAGGCAATTCCTTAAGAGAATGACAACACGTAACGTCTAGGGATTGCAAATTGCATAAATCACACATGGTTTCTGGCAGGGACTCCAACTCTCCACACCATGCCAAATTGAGGTTTCTCAAATGTATCAATTTCCCTACCTCGTTTGGTATTTCTTTGATTGAAGACCCTGACAAATTCAATGACCTGATGCATGTCAACTGCTTGAACAAATCAGGCAGTGCAGCTCGAAGCGAAGGGTCTCTAGTGTCGATCAAGAGGCTGCGAAGACCTTTTGCTTTGTGAATGGACACGGGAAAAGAGGTATCCTCTGACAGCATCATGCTTAAATGACGAACCCTTTCAACTGAAATCTCTGTTGTTGCTTCTCCAAGTGTATTGACATCCACTGTTAGACATTCATTTTTTGTCATATATTGGGCAAAATCATGCACTATATCATGCATCTTGAATCCAATATCTTCTCGACCATCCGTCTTAAAATCTTGGAAGAAAGAGCGCGCTGCTAAGACTTTAAAGTATTGCTCTCCAACAGCCTCCATATCTCCACCTGAAGTCTCCTTGAGGTAACCTTGAGCCATCCACATCTTCACCAATTCATCTTTGCGCATCTCGTAGCCTTTTGGAAACATGGCACAGTACAAGAAACATCGTCTTACCACAGAAGGTAAATCATAGTAACTCAAAAGCAAAGGAATAAATATTCGTCTTTCAACCTGATCTCTATCAACCTCATCTGGCCTCCACAGTTCGCTAGATAAAACACGTTCCCACTCTCCTCTTGTTCTTTTAGACTGCATTAGACCTCCTAATACCTTGGCAGCTAGAGGCAAGCCCTTGCACTTGTTTGCAATTTTATCGCCGATATCTGTCAATCTTTCGCGCTCATCTTTGCTTCTTTCCTGGAATGCCACGTGATTGAATATTGACCTGCATATCTCATCAGACAATTTCTCAATGTTGATCCGGTGGTCAGTTCCCATCATCGTTGCCACACCGTCCTTACGAGTGGTCACTAGAATTCTGCTTCCTCGAGCACAGCCTGTGAGAGATGGTTTCAGTTTTTCCCATTGTCCGTGATTTTCTGTCCAGACATCATCAAGGACAAGAAGGAGCCTCTTTCCCTTAATGGATTCAGAAACCCCTTGCAAAAGGGATTGCAATTCAACCAGATTCTTTGGTCTCCCTTCAAGCTGCTCAAGGATAGCTTTGGCTATTCTAACCTCATCAAATGGTTCTGAAACACACACCCATATCTTTTTCTCAAAATGAGCCGTAACCTCAGAATCATTAAAAGCTAGTTGGGCGAGAGTTGTTTTTCCAATTCCGCCCAGCCCTACTAGAGAGATGACATCCACGTCCCGTGCTTCTTGACTACTTTCAGCCAGCAACTTGCTTACAACATTTCTCTTTTCACCATCTCGACCAATCACGCTTGATTCATCAACAAAGGAGGTAGTTGTTAGTCGCTGGAGTTCATCAGTGGCTTTGTACAGATCAAAGCCATACTTAGCTCTCTCTTTGGCAATGTCATCCACTTTTTCACTAACTTCTTTGATCTTCAGGGCAATGTCGCGACGTCGAACCACTTGATTGAAACAAAAGCAAGGAGATCCCAGGAAGGAACACCGTATCTTCTGTCGGCTGTGAGTATTTTCTTCAGCTTCCTCCATTTTCCATCTAAGAATTGCAGTGCTCCATTCATCTAGCACGTCATCCATATCATAACATGCATCTTTGAGCTTGTCTACCCAATCTCTTACAGTCTTATCCTTCACTTGTTTTCTATCTGCATCTTCAAGGACAGATTTGATATCAAGGAGATTGCTTTTCAGCTTGTCGACTTGTTTCTTCACACCCACTACTAGGTTCACCTCTTCTTTTACCTATTAGTGTACGTACAAAGGAAAAGAAAAGTTAAGCATAGGAAACATCTCTGTGATTTCAAGACAATTTCACACCCCCTACTAGGTTCACCTCTTCCAGTACCTATTAGTGTAGAAAAGACAAGGAAGTTCAAGCATAGGAAACATTTCTATTTTGTATTAATAAATTTTATTGTGAAATGGATTTACTATATTAATAATTTATATATAAAATATTTATTAGAAATAATAATATTTCTTTTTTCTTTTTATCATCATTATGATGATATCAGTATGCACTCTGCTACTGTACAAGAAGGTATAAAATGAATCTTAAATGGTAAAACGTTAAACCTGTACGTGTGTGTATATATATATATATATATAAATTAATATAGGTATGGAAAGAGTTCAATGTTCTCACGAGAGAAGGATTTCTCCTTTGAACCGACATAAAATCTGGTTTTCATTTTACATTAAACTATAGATATATGGATGTATAAAGGCAAGTGAATAAAAGGATCTGCATGTATATATTTGTGAAGTCCATTTAGAAATAAAGCCATGATAATAAGATTGTGTGTTAACTATATAGTTTTAATTCGCACCAAATACTCACTCGCTAGTCCTTTGAACTTTTTATTGATTATTTTACCCTTAATAGTTCAGTTTAAAGAGAATTGGCAAGTACTCTTGTTTTGCCTTTTTCGGTTTTCTTATATTAGCAATGACATATTTTCTTTTAGGTTATTTTGGAATTGTGAAAAATAATAGAACAAGAAAAAGAAGATTCTTTAATAAAATCCCAATATATATTTGAGGATTTAAAATATTATTTTTATTTTTTCAAGTTAAAAGTATTCTTTTTTATGATAGGAAGAAAAAAGGCTTGACCTTTACATTTCTTATCTCTGCTAGGTAAATCAGGTTATTGCAGATGGCAGAAAAATACCTGTTGAGCAACGATCGTGGTTAACTGCTCCAAGATCGGACATACAAGTGCCTCAGCCATCGTCTGTTTAGTTCTGATTGGAGAGAGAGAGAGAGAGAGAGAGAGAGAGAGAAGCAGTGATGATAGGATGACAGAGAGAAAGAGAGGGTGAAGGGAAAGGAGGCGGCTGATTGCGAATGGAAGTTAGTTTATATACTTAGGGTTTGGCGTTGCAGGTGGAGTTCTTGCGACTTGTAGTTTTTTTACTATTGAAGCTTGTATTTTAGTGTCTCAACATTTTTTTTTTATTAGTTTTTGTAGTGTTTTAAAATTTAATTTTTTTTTAAATATTGTTGAAATGCAATATCAAACACTGTGTAAATCATGCAACAAGGCACGTCCTAGCAAATAAAACTCTCTAGTATCGATGCAGATGAACCTGCCTTTACATATTGTTGATAATTCTGCTGCGGGTTGAAAATATTTAGCGACACTAAAAAGTGTCCTTAAATATATTTTGAAGAGCCATTACATATTGTTTTCTGTTTTTTTTTTAATTTTTGTAGTGCAACGATAGTAAAATATGATGTTAATTTTAGCAACGAAGAGATAAAATATAACTTTTTTTTCATATGTTCTTTAATTATTCTACAAAACAATATAACTTTTTTTTTCTATGTTCTTTATTGAAAAGAAATAAAAAAACAATGCTTTGAAATTAAAATAAAAAAAGATATCCATCAAATTAAAACCATTTTTTATCTTATTAATGCATTCCTGGTTTTTTTGTAAAAAAAATACTTTTTTAGACAACATTTTATAAAAATCATAACGTTAATCAAAATAAAATTAATCCCTAAAAATCAAAGATTATATATATATAAATCTTGACTGTTATCAATAAAAAAAAATTAACAAAAATTTTGCCATCTTCAATCTCTAAAATAGAAGATTTCATTAATTTTTTAATTTTTTTTTTTACATTAATCCCTAAAGACCTAAAGACAGTAGATTTTATAATTTCTTGAATTTTAATAAAACTTTGATGTTAATCCCTGATGATTTGAAATTTCATCACTTTTTTAAATTTAATGAAATTTTTGACATTATCCCTAAAAATAGGACATTTCACCATTTTTTTGAATTTTAACAAAAATTTTGAACTCTTTATTCTTGATGATATTAATTTTCTTGATAAGTTTTTTCAATACTTAATTAATCATGACAATAGATATGAATGCTATTAATTTTCTTCCTGTTATAGAGTAGATACCCTGCTTTTATGTCTTCTTTATTTTATCTTCTCTGTTGTTGCTTTATTTATTTATTTATTATTATTATTAGGCTATTCTCGTTTTAGCCAAATTTTTTAATAAAATCCCCACTATTGTCTAAAAAAAGAGTTCCTTGGTGACTTTGAAGAGATTTCTTTTCCTTACCAGTGGAATAGTGGCACGCCACCAGTCATCTCAAAGCTTGAAGACTTGTAGCAAGCTGGTGATTCAAAATAAGGCTATAATTAATTACATTGAGTAATCGACCGAGTTGGCCGAGTTATCAATCGCGTGTGCATCTCTGCGGAGGAATACAGCGGTTCAGATTCTCGATTCAGGTTGTTCCAATTACCATAATACCCTCTTTTTCGCTGAATCAGATACCATAACAAGGGTGTGATAGTCATCCGGTGTCTATTTAGGAGACAAAGCAGTGTCAACTTTTCTCCCTTTTTCCCCTTTTCAGGCCTAAGCTCTTCGCAGCATATTCGTTTGCTTATATAAATGGCATGGCCTGGTGGTGGCGGAGAAGAGACTATGGGGCTTTTATGACGGTTGGTTGGCCTCTTCACATTGGGCTCAATGAAGGCTTTGAACCAGTTTTAACCATAATTTTTAAAACTTTAGTGTGTTAGATATTGTGATAATTTTTGTGGTTGTGTTTTTAAAAAAATTATTTTATAAAAAGTAATTTTGGTTGAGGTTAGTTTGATATATATATATATATATATATATATATATATATATATATATATATATATATGATTAAAAATATTTTT
>Ga0325410_1004038_pt1 | contig 16499 bp, 10 predicted proteins | sample PopdelMetagenome_16_FD_206182 | JGI IMG/M metagenome (GOLD analysis project Ga0325410, IMG submission 206182) | Populus deltoides microbial communities from Bellville, Georgia, United States - Xylem-PdIQD-R3 | ecosystem: Host-associated > Plants > Phyllosphere > Stem > Wood/Secondary xylem...
TTAAAGAAAGGTGGGTGGAGTTGGTAAAGTGATTGGAGAAAAGGAGACTCCTTTGATTCACATCAGTTCTTCAACAATTCTTTCCTCTTTACTGTTTTTGTTTGCTATAGAGCACCATAAAGCATGAAATCTGCTTCGACCAATTGTTCAAGTAATAAACGGCTGGTGAGGTTTTGAGCATGCCCTACATTTTGATGTGAAAGAAGAATTTAGGACTTCAACAACATAATCTAAACCATACGGTCCATACCACAAGCAACAAAAGAGAACAACCAGTCCATTTTTGTTTGGTAACACAAATTCCTGTTTTCTTTACCTTGGCAAAGCAAGAACCATGAGTTGCAAATACATTAGATGTTTTTTATTTATTTATTTAAAAAAAATAGCATTTTGACAAATTAAGAGCTGAATAATTTGGATACAAGATGGTATCTACCAGCACACTTACCCAGTTTGCAGATACTCGACCGCTAGTTTTCCAATCCGACAATCAAATGAGCGATTCCGGTAAAAGGCTTAGTATCAACTCAAGTTTAATTCTCCTTGTAAATCCTACCAAACCAAACTTATGTGGGATCTTTCAGACCTGATCAATCTTCAACTGCGCTTATAGCTCACCATGTAGAAACCCATTTATCCATCTGTCAATGTGTTATAAATACATCTAAACAAAGCACTATAATATGTCTGTTGCGATCTTTTACCGGATCAGAGATATCGGAGCGAGCAAAGCCCCAAAAATAACAGCATCGATCACACGAATACAATGAATGGAGAATGTTGACAATTGAAAACCTTAAACCTCCAAAGGTACTGCTGTGTCGATCCTTAGATGATTTAGCTGGACAGGAATACGATGAATGGAGAATGTTGACAATTGAAAACCTTAAACCTCCAAAGGTACGGCTGTGTCAATCCTTAGACGATTTAGCCGGACGGTCCCGAGAATATACTCAGGCAGATCTGCCTCCTCTTTTGCCTGGGAAAACAGGTAGATTCAATATCAGGTTTGATTATCACATGCATGTACTCAGGAGTCAGGATCATGCGAGTTGGATTAAGTTAACAATTCAGAAATCATACATGAAGATTCACTTAGACTACGTCAGCACAGGATTACCATTAGTGACATTATGACTATAACATACACAACTATGCTGGACACAACTATGGTCATTTAATATTGCACATTGCATCCCTAGTACTCTTTCAAATAAATCATAAATAGAACTAAAATAACCAGCAGCAGATGAACCAAAATTACTGGCACAAGGAGAAGGAATAACAAAAGGATTATCAATATGGCTGCATAACAAAGCCCAAAGTGAGTAGTTAACATTTGAAATAAAGGAAAAAAAACTGGGTTTACACATGTTTATCATAAATCCCCATGTTTTCAGCCATTAGATCCTTGGACTTGTCTCAAACCATGAGCTCTATAACTAGCATCGTTTCAAGTGTCCAATCAGGTGACTGATCTGTCAGTTGGCAGGGAGTACCATCATAAAGAGAAATTGGAGCCAGCCTAAGTTTTAGTTGGGCTAATCCATAAGGTACTTTAACTTAAATAAATGTATTTTCTTTTTTATCACGGAGGCCATCTAGGTTGCTAGTGCAATAATCTCTGGGTGTAAATGTAAAGGTCCACCCACAGTTGGGAACAAAATGCAATAAGTCATAGTTTATGACCTTATAACCATTTCCAACCTCAAGCGCTGTAAGTCTACAGAAGAAGTACAATAGCTAGGCAAGACTGCGCTATGAATAGAAAAGGAAGGGTGATTTAACAGCGGTCCAAACCTCTATCAAAATTGCAAGTTCAACAACTAAGCTTGTGACATATCCAAGGACAAGACCAATGACCCCTCTTGCCACAGATGATGAGCCAATATCAACAGCAATCTACAAAACAGAAGTTTTAGCATAAAAACAGCAAGTTAAAGGAACAACAGTAGAAAAGCATTATGACATGAAACAAATATGCTTATGCTTGCCTCTCCATCCATAATAAGAAAAATGAATCGGAATGAATGCTCTAATTATCTGATTAAATTATCAAATAAGCCCAAGAAACTCACAACGGAACCATATTACTTGCTAGTAAAATCAGTATATATGCATTTTTTCCCCAAGTTCAAGAACATACATTTGTGAAACAAACCAAAATATTTTCCAAAACATGAACAAGGATACCATGTTAATTATCAACCCACAATCTGGTTACCAGAAACACAACCAAAGAAAATCTTTTTAGTTTAAAATCAGTATATATGCATTTTTCCCCCAAGTACAAGAACATACATTTGTGAAGCAAACCAAAATATTTTCCAAAACATGAACAAGGATACTGTGTCAATTATCAACCCACAATCTGGTTACCAGAAACACAACCAAAGAAAAGCATTTTAGTTTAATTCATTATACATCCTGAATGATCTCAAGTAAAGTGTCTACTGCATCTGATGCAGTAAAAGTATGAGAAAATATTACCTCTAGAAAATTATCTTGTCTGAGGTACTTGCAGGTTACTGCTTTCCCCAATAGGCAAGCTTTTGTTCCAACTGCGCGCTTGACCATCCAATATCCCTATTAATTTCAAAGAGCAATGAGCTGCCTCCACATATTAAAGGCAAAACATAGAAAAAGCCACCAACGTTAGTAACAATCTTAATGGGATGGAATACCTCAACGATGCTAGGAATTAATTTGAATCTTGAATCCCGAAACAAGTCTGTCCCATCAACAAATTTACCCAACAAAGAACTTTTGTTTATTGGCCTGTCTGCAGCATAGTAGAGAACCAAACTGTAGTTTGGTTTTGATGGAATCTGAAACAGAAAAAAGAAATGACCACATGCTTTTTTTGAAAGATGATGTACCTTCTAAAATCAGAGAATATCTTAAAATACAAAAAGTTAATTATGGTCAATGACATTCATCAAGCCTAATAAATCCAAAATCATCTTCATCCTCTAAAGTATAGAGGCTACATACGATTAGGCATATTCCAGTCTCTATTTTTCTTGATCAGCATTTCAGTCTTTTTATAATGACCTATAATAACTTGTAAAGCTATGATACCTAAAATACAAGGCTGTGTTCTTTGCAGGCTTTGTCTCCAACTGAAAATATGGTGCAGAATGAAAATTGGGGAGAAGAATTCATATAGTCAACACATTTCCAGATTAGGGTAAGAGTATTTTGTATAGAATGAAAATTAGCAAAATGGAGATTGGAATGCATGCATTTGGAAATTCACACCATATTTATAAACCCAGAGGCAACTATGAATTTTTATATAATATATGTAACTAATGTGAAACTTGCATATGGCAGGCATTGTAATAATGGTTTATCACAGATAAAACATTAACTTCTAACTTCCAAGTTCTTGACACTTTAAAACATATCAAATTGAACGAGATTGGAATGCATTCTTTTGCATACCTGGAGATTGATGACCAGAATGAAGGGGAGCTTTTTTCCAGCTTCAGTCTGAAATTGAAAAGGTGCAATCATTGGATAAATGGCCACTCAAATTACATAGAACTATATATCTTTTTAAGAGCAGAACCACACCTCCTTTTCATATAAAGGTGAGGTATTATTAATAGAAGAAAGTTAACACACACTGTAACAAGACAAGTCATCATCCATGGTGGAAAAAAAGAGTAGAAAACCAAGAGATTATTTGATTCCAGCAGATATCAAGCAATGAAATCTAAAAGCTTAGATATGAAGTTTCTATAACTTTTCAGAGACAGCTTGAAATTGTCCACTAAGATATGAATAATCACATAACAGAGAGAGTTGCAAGATTGTTCTAGCTAAATACTGGGCGTGATTTGAAAAAAATGCACTCTAAAATAATTTTAAAGAGTAGACTGTTCTTAGACCATGGTAAATATGAAATGTTCAAATCTACAAATACATTTTTCAAGCATTTCAACTTACTAATCAAATTTCATAGCTTCAAGGGAGGGAGCTATTAAATAGGCATATATCAGACTATCAAGCAAAACAGGGTTCCCAATCAGAATTTATAGCTATTAAGTACATATGAGTCCATGTCTAAAAGTGAGAAGGATTAGTTTCACAATTATTCCTAACTATATCAGTTACGAGAAACCAAAAATTAACCTACGGTACCTGCACCAGACACCTGGGATGAAGTGAAATCCCATCTATGGCCTTGTCAACCTTGAACCAGTCAACTGAAATGAGCTTGAGAAGGGGATCTCCTCCCATTACCTGCAAAAAGGTTATGCATGACATTTTGATCCAGGTAAACAATAGTGTTTCTAACAAATCAGTATTTAATATTCAAAACAGAATGTGATGGTCGTCACCATCAACTCAATTACTAATCCATAAACTATCAGTCTCGTTAAATGAGACAACACAAGCTCCAACATGCATTTAAATGCAAAACATGCAGCACAAATACACATAGCAAATAAGCAATCCCTTTCATTTTGACATTATAATATGATAAATAAGATATTATTAACAATGTATCGAAAGGAAAGAAGAACCCACCTTAGAGCTATCTTTTAGATAAGTCTTTCCTCTAACCATAAATCCTGTGCCGCTTGGAGAAGTCCAACAGTTTGAATCATTTTCATCCTTTCCTTTGTTGAGAGAACCATGAAATTGGCTTGGATCAATATTGATTGGAGCTATACATGGATCCAAGTTCTTACTTGCATCTGGATCTGCATTTGAAATAAAGCAATACTGAGACTATACAGCAGAAAGGGAAAAAGACATCAGTTGTCAGTTAAGACTTGGCACTTACTGAAGCACAGACAAAAGTATGATCCTAAGCACTATTTCCTTTTTCCATTTTCTCCTCATTTAAGTCAACTACACTGGAAAATAAGACAATCGATATATACAATTTTATCACCAAAAGTAAAGCTTTACTTGTATACCAAAGAAGGCAAAATATCTACTATTATTGGGAACGGAGATAATTTTCAAGCCACTAAAAGAGTAACACCAATGTGAAAGAAATACTGAGACTATACAGCAGAAAGGGAAAAAGACATCATTTGTCAGTTAAGACTTAGCACTTACTGAAGCACAGACAAAAGTATGATCCTAAGCACTATTTCCTTTTTCCATTTTCTCCTCATTTAAGTCAACTACACTGGAAATAAGACAATCGATATATACAATTTTATCACCAAAAGTAAAGCTTTACTTGTATACCAAGAAGGCAAAATATCTACTATTATTGGGAACGGAGATAATTTTCAAGCCACTAAAAGAGTAACACCAATGTTAAAGAAATAGCAACCAAGGACCGGCAAGGTTATTATCATCCAGAAGAGAAAGGACCTGGAGCTCGCTTCAATGCCAAGCCTGCGATGGCCCATGAAACATTCCTCAGTTTAACTTTCACTCCCTGCCATAAGAGAGATGTCTTTCAGCTCAGGAGTTCTTTAGAATTTCGATTGCTATCTATAAGAAATCTGGGTTCAACTATAAACTATAAATGAGACATCAAAAGTACTCTAAAATAACCTTGACCTTTTCATGATCATCATCACTCTCTTCTTCTTCTGATGATGATGATGAGTCATCAGCCATTGCATCATAAAACTCATCTTGCACTTCAGAATCCTCATATTCACTGCTAGAGATGGCACCATCAGAATTTCTAGAATCGATGACTGTAGTGGAATGTTCAAATTTGAATGCTGGATTTGCTGCAATATATTCTTTCAGACCTGATTGACAATGAACCAAGAGTATTTAACCACCAGTATGATTAAGATAATGGAGAGAATTACAGCAGCCTAATTTCATAGGATTTACTTTTAATATTGTTTGGAAGAACATGACATTTCTTGAAATTTCAATGTCTCACATACCATAACTGGGTTTTCATAATAAACTTTCATCTTTGCTTATACTGAACGATAAATAATTTTATTTTATAGGTAACACTTCTCCTAGTCTCAAAGGAATAATCTGTATGATGAGAACGAATTGTCACATTTGATTTTCAGCGAGAAACAGTTTGGCAGTTGTGAGTATCAACAAATCAATCCACTAATTCCAAGCAAACCCTTTCAAAATTAGACAAAAGCACACATTGCCAATCATTTCACAGCCATGAAGGCTGCTATTTTATATAATTAGGATAAAATATTACCCAGGTTCTAATAGCTATTCAATTAAACAGGCAGGATTCTGGATGCACAAAGAGCATATTTAGAAGGAGAGGAGAAAGGCTTGCAAAGAAGGATAAGATATAAACACTTAGGGAGACAAGATAACATCACAAAAATGTTAGTTGCCACCAACAAAGTGATTCCTAAACTTGATCGATGACCAATTTATAGAAGTTATGGTCCAAACATAAATAAGTAAATAATAGACATGTGAAGATGCAACGACCCTTGTTAGTTCTTGCCAAACTTGTAGTCTAGAGACCAGAGAAGTTGGTTTCTCAGTTGATCAAGAATCGTATCATGGGTTGGAGTTCCGATGACAGAACTTCCTGAAATCTCTCACAGACCTCACTAGGCTGAGGCAATATATGTTAGATGGCCTAAAAGGAAGACTTTTTATCACAGCGTGTACCAGATAAGGAAAGGATCAAAACCAAACCTTCCACTTGAGATAATAATGCAAAAGAAATAGTCTTCTCAAACTTTGAGCCACGACTTTTCTTCCATCTGCACCATCCTGCTTCTTGTATCTCTAACATTTGCATCACAAGACATCTTGCTGTATTTGACTCCATGGGTGTATTTAAATCTCTAATCTCCCATGTAGAAGCTACAACTCATGAATAATACAGATCAACAGAAAACAGCAAATCAATGAAGGCAGTTGATAGTTTTTCATTTATTATTGCAGATGATCAGCTTGCATGTGAAACTGAAACCTAACACAAAACAATCAGAGATGACCAGAAAAAAGAAGCTTCATTATCTGCATGGATATAGAAATGCACCAAGATAATATAAAAAGCAAGCAAGGCGACTGAATTATTTGACGTTCACAACAAGGTCCGAAAATGTAATCCAAAAGATTTAAATTTTGAACAGAGAGGAATAATGGAACAGTATATCCTTGCATCAACACAAATATATTTAACTGAAGCTAGAGAGATACACCTGCTTCATTTAAATTTTAAATATTTAGATCCCATCCCCTGCTGAATACATCATATTACACCCAATTTACTGTCTAGTTCCTTGATAATGGTAATATTTGCGAGCCAATAATCAGTTCCAAATGGTTCAGATATTATGAAAATGTAGCATTTTAAAAGATGAATCCACTTACGGTTGATTTTCTCCCGCTGATATCCAGATCTTGGAGGTCGCTCCTTATGCACAGCAGGAAGTTGCAAAATTGCTTCAGAAATAAACAGAAACATGTCAGCCAACAGCAGAGGTGGCAAGTGAAATTGATTTAATGAACTATAGAAGAAAGTTGAAAAAAAAAATCAAAGAAAGAATCTAACTATAGATTCTCAGAAAAGATAACGGCATGATTCACATTATATTGGACTATTGACCATTCTTGAAGCAGGTACCATAATGTTTAGTGGTAATTCAAAAAGCATATTAACTTGTGATGATGTTAAATTAATCCAACAAATATAGGCCAAGTATGACTCCTATTGTCTAAGACTTGAAAAGCAACTTGATCTATGCATGCAGCCAATGATCTAAGCATCATTATGCCTCTTCTTCTAACATGGCAGTGCAGTAGTGACAAATTTTGGCACAGAGAGAGAATGCAGGGTGCAGATCAGGAGATGTAGTTCTCCTAGATGTAAAAGGGGCAGTCCCAGATAAAGGGAGGGTTTAGTTCACCTGGTCTAAAAAATTTGCGGCATATCACATAGCATTGCACCTAATGACAAGCAACTGTAAATCAGTTAAGTATATTTGCTTACTGTATGTTCCATCTTGTCCATGAAACCATTGCCTAGAGAAGACAAAATCTCTATTTGATTTCCACCTGTGGAGCAGGTTGTCTAACAAGTAAGTTCTGAGTGATGAAATAAGAAGCATGATGCAGTTAAAACTACTATTGTAGCAACTCTTACTTTAATTACTAGTGCCTCATGAATCATGATGTTAAATAATAATAATAAGGAAAAATCATTACAAGTGCAAGATTTAAAAGTCAATTGTGTACAAGAAGATTAAGAAAACTATGATATGCAAAGCACAGCAACGGCATGGTTGGTTGAAGTACAAATAATTACTTATAAAGGTGGCATAGTTGTTGTTTCAAAGTTTAACATGTGTCCAAGCCGGTTGCACTTTATGGTTTAAATTTGGTTTAGATCACATACGCTTAAAATATAAAACTATATACTTGTCCTGCAGCAACATGTGCAATGATGATGATAAAACAGCACACACAAGTTTCTCGGTATAACAACATGTGCAACGTGTGAGTTTTAAGTATTTAAGCCATTTAGTTTCTTTTTCCAGCTCCATTCATTTACTAGGAAGGGTTTAGTTAGCCAGTTAAATCCAGACTGCAATGGAAACAAAGACGAAAAAATAGAAATAGACCATGGTATTTAATTCTAATCATTGCAGAAAGATTACATGCACACTCGAAGAAGAAAATAATGGGAGAAAAAATATTTTCTTTCAGAGACGGGTCTTTTTAGCAGCAAACCAGCAACCAAAAAAAGAGACTTTATACATTTTGCAAAATGCATTAACAATCCAGCCTAAAGACATTACCGGGAAAGATAATTGGAATCACATGTCCCATAGACAACATCATAGTGTCCATCATAAGAATCTAACAGCTCCAAGTCGCCTGTCAACATATCCCACCTGTAATGAATTATTGGAGAGAAATTTAATGCTCATTTAACACAGCTCTCGAGGATAAATCGAGAAACTTACTCATATCTTTGATGTTGGTCAAGGTTCAAAATCACTTCAAAAACAGTATCAGCACTGGCCTCAATCACACTAACAGCTTTCACAAGAACACCTTTACCATTCTACAAACACTACCAATGCATCAGAGCAGATTAAGACTAGAGGCTTTTTATTCGGTTCATTGATAACATGAAGAGCAACAAAGATAAATTACAGACATAGACACCTAGGTCAGATACATACAAATTCAATCACCCACAACAGCAAACTTCACATCTTCCATCTTAATTTTCACAATCTAACCATGAAAGTCAATTTTTCATGTTATTACAGAAGCGAGAGAGAGAGGGATCACAACGAAGATTGTTTTCCAGGATAATTCTCCATAAGAATTCAAGAAAACATTTTCCGATCAAGGCTAACAGATACAGTAAGAAACAAAAACCTTGGAATTGGACATATCCTCAAAGATTCGAACACCTGAAACCACAGCAATAGGAAGTATTTAGAAATGAAAATCAACATATGGTAACAAATTTCATGTCAAACCCGTAAAACCTATTCTATCATGCTCTGCTCAATATTTGAAATATACTCAAGTATCTATTTGTGTACTATATGCCAATACAATGATTCTGTTGCATGTTTTAGCAGGCCCAGTAACCATCAACTGTTGAGAGATTGCAGTCACAAGCTACATGTTTATAAGTTGTGAGAATGCCCAAAACATAAATAATTTACATTTTCTTTCCCCTGCTCATTTAGTCTATCAGTACTAGTAGCATTCTATTCTTATCAACAGTATGGATCATCCACATTGAAAATATACCTATGAGGGCAATAGTAAATTGAACACAGATCTGATCCCTGCCTTATCTTTTGTGATTCTTCTGTAGAAGCTCAGAGGTTTCAATAGAGTTATATTAGCCATTCCCAAGAGAGCAACCCATTGATATTTTTCTCCTAAGGCCAGCAAAAATGCCATGATAATTTTAAACAAACTATACAGTAAGTTGTCCATTTTTCTCCAGAATTAATCCAAAAAAGTTAAAGACAAATAAAGAATCCTAACCACATATATAAACTGTACCATCTCATCAATGGCATAAAAGAAATATGAATCTGGGATACAAAATGAAGGATTTAGGACATCCATACACTAATAGAGATATTTATGAGTAGTAAGTTCATGAAGAATATGAAATGATATATGTAGAACAAAAAACAAGTGAATGGTCAAAGTCTCTAGAGAAAATGAGAAAGAAAGAGCTTTGGGGAGGACCATCTACAAAGCAACGACCATCGCTTGGAAACAAGAATATAAAAATTGCATAATAGAAAGGTACCATTAGCTGTACGAACACATTTCCATTGATGAAAGTCGATTGCATCTCCAACCTCACCCTCAAAGTACCTATCAGGCCTAACCTTGGCAGCCACGCTTGAGGATTGCCGAAGAAGTGTTTCTGGACCTGTCAATAACAAAAGACAGACAGAACTAGCAAATTATTATTTTTTTTTTAAACTAAAGATTATTCCATACCAGTAAGTATTTCTATAGCACACATATTGATAGGTTACTTAGTATAAAATATAAAATTGGCATCAAGAGTTGAAGCAATTTGACAAAAATTCATCAATATTTTATTTTGTAAAAATTACTCTTACAGTCAAATTTATTCAATATTTGTAAACACCAAATAGAAGGATATAAAACATTCACTTAGCATGCATAAGGGGTATACATTTCATCCAATATTAAACTTTCCCAATTTCTTATAACAAAGATAAATATTTAAATTAAGTTGTTATAGGATTTTACCAAGAAAGGATTATAACAAAAGGAACACACACAACATGGCAACGACACAGACAAATCATATAATGATCGATGCAACATATGTTATAATCTTCCTGCATGTTAAGAAATGCAAGCAGACATCATCACATCCAAGAAATTGTTTTCCTGGTTTATTTTACTAACTTTTTTTTTTTAATTTTCCGTTGCTAGGATAAATGGGTCTTCACCAAAAAATAAATCCTCTAATTTTAACTTTTTTAGTGGACATGGGTAGCAATGCCTGGTTTGAGCTCATTAAGCTCACTGCAATTTTGCTCATTTCTTGCTGAAGATCATGATAAATTTATGGAAGAGTTGAAATTTCTATGATGGAACATATCTATCATGCACATGAGCACCAAAAATCCCACCATAACCTTTGAACTATAGACAGTTCTATGTCAGATCCATACCATCACAAACACATAACATCCCAGAAGTTGCCACACTCTTGTATACAAGTCAACTCCAGATGTGGCCAAAAAAACATTACTTTGAAAATTGAAATACATTAACACTTGGAAGTCCTGCAAAGCCTATGTCATGCAGTAATCCATGACAAGATATGCACACTTTACTAAGATATGCACTCTTAACTTTGATTATTCATGTCCAGGACAAGTGAACTGTATAGCACAATTGGAAAAATCTCCAATGCCTAATGAGTTGCAACAGTTTTGCTAATGAGTAGTGAGAGTAACACCTTACCTTGCCCTATTCTTATTAACTTTTTCAATCCGTAAGCATATCTCCTCACTCTAGGTCGATGTCCTTCAAGATTGATAATCCTTGCAAAACAAAAGAGAAGATATTTCAAACAATAATAATTCATCCAGAATACCAGACAATAAAATCCTGCAGTGAACCAAGCAAAAAATACGAATAGAAATTAACAATAAAAAACAAAAGCATTGCCAATATGATTCCACATATTTAGAGTGACACCCAAGAAAACCTATGCCTCTTTTGACTACCTGCATTAATTATAAGCTATCCTAGAGTTCTGTTATAGACCTGGCTACAAGTGATTAGTTCCCCTAGTTTTCATATAAAATCAAGCACAAAAGTTGATTGGCAAGGATTTAAACACCTGTCTTCTTTAGAAGTGAATAGACCATCAACCAGTAAAACCAACTGTTCCCACTGTTTGTACTTTATCTTCATTATATGTTTGTTGCAAAAATACAGGACACGATAACATCACACATCTACAACCAAAATAATCAAATAGGAAATGATAACTTTTTTTTAGGAATAAACATAACATTAAACTAAAGGAGAATCCAGCAGTAAAAGAGATGAAGCAGAATAGGGGACATCTTCCACCCAAATTCTCTGAGGAATACTAGCATTGGCCCACTGTCCTGGGAAATGATAACTTTACCTGGTTATATGTTTGTTGCTCTGATGATTCACGATTTCATGTGGAAATGATAACTTTACATATAAATACTAGCTAATAATAATATGTGCTTGAGCCTCTCTAAACGCTTATTTTAAGGAATAATAACTTGTCAATCTCGCATCTACAACCATTTTGGGGATTTTTGAATGGTCACCTAGACCCAAATATCAACATACAGCAAGAGTAACTGAGACCAGAAACCATTGTTGATCAAACTATGGGTATCACATTTTCTTGAGAAATCAGCAAATTAGGATTATCTGGCTGCAAAAAAAATGTCTTTTTAATTCATCATTGTGAAAAATTACTAGCTATAAGTAGAGCCAGGACTCAACTAGCTGTAAATGTGGGGAGATTACAGATGCCAATGAATGTATATATTAGCTTTTTTCTCATCAAGAAATCAGATTCCTCCATTTCTCACTTAATTTGGTTGTTAAATCCTCTATGATTATCCAAGCAAAACCAATTGGTGAAGAGACTCGTCCAAAGATAATTATTTAAACAAGATGATCCACAAGTAGGAAGCATACTCTGTCTCCATGTTCAGCTTGTTTCTGGTACTAAGTCCTCTTGCAAGTTCAAATTCAGCCTGCCAAAAGAATATTATGATGGTCCAAACAAGAGAAGAATTTGATGAATCTAACATTACTTACACAAAGTACCAATTTTTTCAAAACAAAAACAATAAGTTCCACTTTCATGACAAGGACCGAGTATTTCTTTTGAGTTGTCAGAAAGGAAACCAAACATAACAAATTGAATAAAATACCACAACACAATATAATAAATAATGCAGTTATAATTGGTTCTGCCATGATGATTTTATATGTGAAACTACCTCTGATATTCTATATAAAATTAACACAGGACCAATTATTCACCACGTTCAAGTCTAATTCCCTGTACCTGTTGCTTCCCCTGATCAAATGCTTCCATCCATTGTTTAACCTCTCCAGCTGTAGCACAAGCAATCTTGAAGCACAAACAAGCAATTAGTTGTAAGTCTTTCTGGCATATAAAGGAAAGCATAACTAAGAATTATTTGAAAATAAAACCAATTTGCTTTATTAAAAAAACCTGCAAATGAAAGGGCCCACCAGGTTAGCACAAGCCAAATGCAGATTCCAAATAACATCTCAAGAGCACATGATCTTAAAGATTACACCCTGGGATGTAACAGTAGCATTGCGTGTGACAATGAGTGCATCACACGTGCAGGCATGCATCAGGTAACATACTCGGGACAGGCATTGGTGCATATAGTTATGAAAGACATTTTCAGCTTATAAAGCTATCTTTCTGGAACTTAATAATCTTTCCTTCCAAACTCACTCAATATTTATTGCATAAAGAAGAATGTTTTGCATGTAAGTAAGAGATGAGAACTAATAAATACATGTCAGTGAACCCCTGGATTGTGTTGCCTTTCTGGAAAATTCCACATAATGCTCTTGTATGAATGCCAATTAGATAAAGGCTCAAGAAGGAATATTCTTCATAATAAATTTCCAATTCTAGTTATTTTTCAGAATTTTGCAATGATGGTTTCTTAGAGTGCGCAATCACAGGTTCTACTAATGGAAGCTATTAGAGTATACTCTATTCTTTAAGACAAATAAAATTTTGAATTGGGTTTAAGAATTATTGATGATCTCAGCCTCTAAGGAATTTCAAAGAGCAAGTTTTAGGTTATTGTCGGAACTTAAAAACTTTGAGGCTGCTTTTCTTCACAACCAGGTTGGGTAAGATGGCTTAATAGAACATAAGAGGTCTGAAGTTGAATAAAGACAAATGTCTGCTAAATAGCAATTGACAACACAGTGGATGTAGCGTTGGTGAATTGAGGTTTGATTAGTTTGCATCGCTGACAGCTTTAGAAAGTCGCTGACAGCTTTAGAAAGTCTTAACAGCCAGAAACCTGCCTTTAATGTGAAATAGGGAACACAAAGCAGTGGAGTCTACTGGGTTGTAAAACAGATGGAAGTGTTGGCTTGGAATCATTTCTTAAATTGTACAATATAATCATTATTTTAGGATCCATTTTTTAAGATCCAGACAATTAAAAAAGATACAGGTGGAAGATGGCATGCCTAAAGAGAGGCCATCCATTGTTTATTTGCTTGGCATTGAGAAAATGGAGAAAGAAACTAACATGTGAACTGGCACAAATGCCACTTTATTTGATATTTCTTTCATGCAGGCCAACTATAAATTCTGTATGGTAAATTATCACAACGAGCAGACACAAGACAATCAATCATCACAAAAAATAAAATAAAGCACATAATCGACAGATAAATGAATTCGTTCAGTGCATAGTATGGATTCTAAAACGCCAACAATCTTTACCACTTCACATTGAAATATCTAATCCATCTTGAAATTGCACCAATAATTTGCAAACTATAGATGAAAACTGTAACTTACTTCTCCTTTTTTTGTCTCATCCAATCGATTGTAAAACCGTAAAACATAAATATCCTACATTCAAGGAAAAAAAAAGTTAGCCTAGATTATGTTCTCATGCTTATGACTGGACATGATTCAAAGGCTATTCAAGAAAGAGGAGAACGGCTAAACCAACAGAGGAAGCGTAAAAAAAATGATGTCTTAAAGTATGAAGAAGCAAAAAGACATTTAATACTGTCTAAGTACTCATGACATATAGATTGACAAGGTTCTTACCCCATGATTGACTTTTTGACGCCCTAGCTCCTCCACCTTAAGTGTAGGCCCTATTACACCCTTCCTGATATGTTTCTGGACCAAAAAAAAAAGGTTGCGTCAGAATTAAGTACGAATCAAATTGAACACTTGAAATCACATATTTAAATTGATCGTGCACTTTAAAAACTTGTTGATACACTAATCTGTTGTGTATAAAATGTGCTTGTTGTGTGCCATAATAAACCTAGATGGGAAGCTTAAAATTACATGATCTCAGTTCTCTTTTTCTCCCCTTCGATGGAAGAAGAAGGGTCATTTACAAAAACAAGGAACAAAATAAAAACGGGAAATATAACCATAGATTAGCAGGTGAATTTTATAATTATTTTTCAGTAAGAGGCTGTTACTGCAAGAAATAATACACAATGGGAAACAAATTCTCCTCCTAAAGAATCCTGGAAAAAGAAGGAAACGGTATAAAGAAAATGGAAAAAGGTTACAAAGGCCAAAAGATAACAATAACCAAAGGGCTAAGCGGCTGAAGAGGCAGAACCCCACATCATTGCCTAAACTAGGTGCTGTGCAAACCGCAAGAAAGAAATTTTCAAACAAGACAACAAATTCAGACCAAATAAATCAGCTTCATTAACTACATTTCTAATGCACTTGGAAAAAGCATTTTAATTTCCTACTTCGTTCTTAATTTTTTGAGTTTCTTATCAGAAGACATAGGTAGACAGGATCCAAATATGCATCCAGCCAAGGGTCTTAGTCACCAGGTTAAACCATTTTACCTCACACTGCCAATCTAATACAGGAAAAAAAAAAAACAACAAAGAGAAAAATTCCCACTTCAGAACACATTTTGAGAATTTTTCACGACAAAGAAATGTGCGTTAGCACCCTAATATCACATTTTTATCAGGTTTTGCCGGTTCGGTGGGAAATTTAGACACACTTCATAAAACCTCACTGAAAGTTCTTAAAATTCCACTACCCTTCCCATTTTTCAATGCAAAACCACATCTACAACAGCAAATCTCATCGCAGGTGCAATTCCAACATCTATAAACCTCAAAGCCTCCAACAACCCCACGGCAGCACTCAGATCAACCTAGCAAAATTATCAAAACCCTTATTCAACTCTCCACCCAGTAGCCACAACACTTCCCACCCTCTCTCAGTCCAATGTTCCATCAACCCATTTCAACCCTTAGTTTACCCAAAAAATCCTACAACTTGTGTTTTAACTTCATTCAAATCAACACCTGCAGATATTATCAAATAACTCTTTTCTCGCCACCATAACTGCTCAAAATAACAAACCTTCTCCAATACACATCAGTTCCATTTTTTTTAAACTTAAATCCATAAAAAAAATATATAACATAAAAAAAGAATCAAATTAAAATCACACATAAAAAAAGCAGCGTTTACTTTCTTGATCCTTAAGCCAAAACAAAAGGCAGCAAAAAACAATAAAGAAAAAAGGCAGGCAAAGAAGAAAGCATACGATGCCAGGATGATCCTGAGGATCACGCTTGTACATCTGAACATATTTTCCTTTAATAAACAAGAATCTCAAATGACAATACTGACGCCCTATCGAGTTCGTCCCCAAATGATAAACCCAGCCAGAATACACATAAATCCCCCTCTCTTGTCCTCCGCCACCACTGCCGCCACTGCCGCCACCACTGCCGCC
>Ga0325410_1004043_pt1 | contig 16485 bp, 6 predicted proteins | sample PopdelMetagenome_16_FD_206182 | JGI IMG/M metagenome (GOLD analysis project Ga0325410, IMG submission 206182) | Populus deltoides microbial communities from Bellville, Georgia, United States - Xylem-PdIQD-R3 | ecosystem: Host-associated > Plants > Phyllosphere > Stem > Wood/Secondary xylem...
AAAAAAAGGACACGTATATAAAAGATTGTTGAGATTTAATTAGTTTTTGAAAGAGTAGTGGATTCGATTTCCATGCCAAATAAATGGACCGAGCGCAATTGGTCACCTAAAATAAGGAAATTCATGTACAAATAGCGCAATTTAAATTTTCTTCGATTTTGTTACCATAGCAGGTACTGTAGCTGTGTCAGATTTGTAATTTTTAATTTTTTTAGAAAATAAATTTTTAACTCTTTCTTGTTATATTTGGTATTTTTATTATTTTACATTTGATCTATTTATTAATTTTTTATTTTATTTTTTTTTCATATTTTTTTAGTTTTTCTTTTCTTTACGCATTTTTTTAAAAATTATTATTTTTTATTCTTTATATTTTTACTATTTCTCACTTTACTTAGTCTATTTATATTATTTTTTTTATTCTTCTATTCATTCCTTTGTAATTTGTGTTTTTTTTCTTTATACTTTTTGTTTTTTTTAAATAATTACTATAAAAAGACTAGAAAAGTGATATTTTACTACAGCAATGGCAATATTATCTTATTTTTCTACTTCGTTAAAAATTAGTTTAAAATTTTATATATTTTTATTAATAGGATCATTTACCTTTTGATTCACGATTATATTTTTTTTCCTTGATGTTACAAACCATGTTAATAACAACTACACGTTAATTATTTTACATTAAAAAAAGTTATTATACCCATAACTAGGCGAGTCAAATAGACATTTTAATATTTTTTTATATTTATTGACACAGATAGTTTTTTATTTATTTAATTAAATTCATATATAAAATTTTTAATTTAAAGTTAAAATTTTTTTTAAAAAAAAACATATACATTTTAAAAGCTTGTATATTTATTTTGTTATAAAAAAAAAATTCTCAAATCCACAGTAAAATACAGGTAAAATAACTTTATAGAAACTACACGTGACGTGAAATATTCTTTGCAGTAAAGACCCTTTCTCCCTGTTTCAGAGAGGTACCCTCAAAATGCAAACGTCAGCTTGCTCACCTCATATTTGACAATTCATTGCATATTATTATTAGATATTGACAATGTGGCACGGTTTGTTGCCACCTACTCATTCCACTTGGCATGTTGAAGAGTCAGTCCCAGCATACTAGGGATGACGATCTTCCATTTAATTTGATTTTTATTAAAAAAATAATCAAATTAATTTTTTTTATTTTAAATCAAAACCGAAGTGAAATCGATTCAAATCAACCTGTTTTGGTTTAGTTTAGTTTTTTAGAACAAAAACCAGTTCAAACCAATTTAGCTCGGTTTTTTCCTCTTTTTTCGGTGTGGGTTCGATTCGGTTCAATTTTTTCGGTTTCAGACTTATAAAACCGAACCGGTCGCTTTTTTTAAATTTTAATCGGTTTGGTTTTTTCTGTTATTTTTTTTTTATTTTATCGATTTAATTAATTTTTTAGTTTTTTTACTCACCCTAATAGTATAGTACTCCACTCATTATTTAGTATATATAATTGAAAATCCTAGTCTAATTTTATTTCTCTATTTTTAAGTATTTTATGAGATATTACCACACATTTTAGGAACTTTAGAGGATTCAAATGAGATAAAAATTAGAGTGAAAAATATAAATGATTTGAGCTGTGGTTGTGGTTACTTTTTAAAGTGATTTTCACTCAGAAAAATATGTCAATAATATTTTTTTATTTTTTTAAAATTATTTTTGATATCAGCACATCAAATTAATTACAAAACATTAAAAACATATTAATTAAAAAAATTCAAATTCTTTTGGAAGTGCTTTCTGAACGCACCAAACAGCCTCTTTTTATATATATATATATATATATATATATATATATATATATATATATATATATAAAAAGGAGTGAAGTGAAGTTTAAGAACTCCTAGTTATTAAACAACGTATTTAGTTCTTAATTTGTTTTTTAGTTTTTACTCTGCTTTATACAAGTAAGTGTTTGGTAAGAAATTTTAATCTCCATTACTTAAGTTTACGAAGTGAAAGGTTTTTTTTTTATGATTCGGTTTTTTTTGTTATTTTTTCTCTATTTTTTCTGTTTAATCAGTTTTTTGGTTTTTTTACTCATTCCTGTAGTATAGTACTCCATTCATTATTTAATATATATAATTGAAAATCCCTGTCTAATTTTATTTCTCTATTTTGAAGTATTTTATGAGATATTACCACACATTTTAGGAACTTTAGAGGATTCAAATGAGATAAAAATAAGAGTGAAAAACAGAAGAAGAAGAAGAAGGAAGTGTAAGGTAATTCCATTTATAAGACATATTATTTCAAAAGGCACGTGAAAGATGATTTTGAGGTGAAAATATAATTATTTTAATGAAAAAGAAAACAAAATAACCTTGATTTGTTTTAATTTAAAAAATTGAAAAAGAAAAAAAATATTATTATTTCACATTCTTAATCTTACATTCACAAATATAAGTCCTATGATTTTTATTTACAGAAAAAAAATTATACTTAGTTTTTATCTCAAATATATGTGTAATTAAAATATTTTTTTATGGATAATGATGAACATTTCTTGTAATATACTTCTTATAATATAAAATAAATAAATAAGTGAATTTAAATTAAAATAAATACAAGTGTGGAAATTATATTAAATTAATATAATGTTTCAATATACAATAATAATGTTAATCTCTTATTAACTTAACTACTAAGATTCTTATAATAAGTTTGTGTGCTTTATGATTATTTTAATTAAATAGATCAACAATGAATTCTTCTAGAACACATTATCATGATTTATTTTTAAATTATAATATTACATAATAAATACAACACAATGTAATACCCTAAATCCAATTCAACCCAACCTAATTGATGGTGGTTATAGGCTTTTAGAAAACTAAAGGAATAATTTAGGGGTGAGTAAAAAAATTAAAAAATCTATTAAATCGAGAAAATTAGAAAAAAAACCGAAAAATCCGAACTGTGAAAAAACCGATTAGAATTTTAAAAAAATTGACCGGTTCAGTTCAGTTTCAATTTTATAAGCCTGAAACTAAAAAAACTGAATCCAAACCGGAAAAAACCAGAAAAAAACCAAGCCAAACCGGTTTGAACTAGTTTTTGTTCTAAAAAACAAACCAAAACTGGTCGGTTTGAACCGGTTTTAGTTTGATTTTGGTTTTCTTTTAAAAAATTCAATTTAATTATTTTTTTATAAAAACCGAACCAAACCTGAAACTGGTCGGTTTGAACCGGTTTTAGTTTGGTTTTGGTTTTAGAATTTTAAAAAAATTGACCGGTTCAGTTCAGTTTCAATTTTATAAGCTTGAAATTGAAAAAACCGAACCCAAACCGGAAAAAACCAGAAAAAAAACCTAACCACACCGGTTTGAACTGGTTTTTATTCTAAAAAACAAACTAAAACTGGTTGGTTTGAACCGGTTTTAGTTTGGTTTTGATTTTCTTCTAAAAAATTTAATTTAATTATTTTTTTATAAAAACTGAACCAAACCGAAAATGTTTATCTCTACGGTAATAAACATGAGAAAGTCTTAGGGATAGAGATGGGATTTTTGTGAATGATGAAAGGTAAAGGGGAGAAGCAACCCAAGTTTCCTGCTTTTCTTTTTGACAAAGCAACAAAGCTTTTATCAATGTCGTTGAAAAACAAAAAACGAAAGTAAGCTAAATTCCAAAAAGCTAGAAAGTACATCAGGCTCTTATGGCCAGAAGCTGAAAAAAGGAACGGCCAAGATCAAACAAGAAAGACATGCAAAGATTTTTTTAGTAAAGTATAAAGTCTTAACACAACTATATTATTAATTTCTTTTTTTTTTAATCTTTCTTGAAAGATAGAATAAAGAGAGTTAGGTCAAACTGAGAAATTTGGCTACGAAGATATTAACTTTTTGGAAGAAGAAAAAAAGACTACTAAATTCAGAATGGTCAGCATCAATCAAAAAATTATTTAATTATATTATAACTAAAGCTAAAACGGACACTATTTTCCCAAACCCATTAGCACTTTAAATTACAATAGTTATTTATAGTGTTTTTTCTTTTGCATTTTGATCTTTTTTTTCCTTTGATTATTGATTTTTTTTCTAATTTAGTCCTTATATGATATATTTATAAGATTTATAATTGATAATTTATTTTAATTTGCTTTTTATATAGTTATTGCAATATTAAAAAAAAATATCTCAGTATTGCGATATGGTCTATTTTTTTAAAAAATGATTAAATAAAAAATAATTTAAGAAAACTAAATTAATAAATGTTGTGGAGTCAATAACTCGATTTACGAGTCTAGCGAGGTAAACCTGGTTTTCTAGTTTGCGGGTTTAATGGGGTCTTTTTTTTTCTAATTGAAATTGATTATGTGATTGTTTATTTTTTTTTATAATATAGTTAAAAAATACTTTCAGAAAAAAACATGTTATTAAATTTTAGAAAGTCCATTGGTTTGTTGACGAGTATGACTTTAACTTTTCTTTTTTTATAAATTCATTTTTTTCGATTTCATCATTTGATTTTGGATTGATTGAGAACCGAATTTCATAATTTGTTTCGTTTTGCTTTTTATGAGGTTATTATAATCTTTAAAAAAAGTCTCAGTATTGGTTTGATGCTCAATTTTATGATTATCTATTTTTGTTTTGATATAGTTAAATAAACAATAGTTTAGAAGAAAAAAAAACAGCAAGTTATTAAATCCAATGAAATCCATTACCCAGTTTGCAGGTTTGACATGTTGACCTGAGCTATCTAATTCATGGGTTTAGTGGGTTTACCCATCAAACTTTATATGTTTTTTTTTTGTTTCTGGTCCTTTAATTTTTCTAATTATTTTTTTTATTTCACTCTTATTCAATATTGGATTGGTTGAAAAATGAAATTCATGGTTTATTTTTTCTACTTTCTATAAAGTTATAACGATCTCAAATAAATGTTTAGTTTTTATGGTTGATGTTCGATTTTAAAAACATCTAATGTTATCATAAAATTAAATTAAAAATAATTAAAAAAAATAACAAAATTATTAAGTTTATTGAATTCCATAACTCACGTCGCAGGATGAACAATGTCGATCAAATCTGGCATTGTTTTAATATAAAAAAATAGTCTTAAAGTTTTTTTAAAAACTATATCATACTTTTACTAGTAATTCAAGTTGTATTTGAATTTATTAAATTGAATAATTCACTTTGAATCAGCTCCAACATGATTTAATTTAAAATTCAAAGTAGATAAAGAATCAGGTAGACAGGTTTGAAGATCGAATAGTTTGATTGAATGTAATGATATTATAAAAAGAATCTCTATATTTTAAATATTTTTTAAATTTAAAAAATGAAGAATTCCACCCGCAGGGGAATGTATGTAAACATGATAGTCTAATACTATAAGAACTAATAAATTAATATTAACGTGGGTTCCGTCGGTCTAAGATTCGGAATTTGCCTATGTAAGGTTGCTCTCATGAGATCTGGGTATTAAAGGTGTTGCTACCTAACTCTACTCCACTGGTTGAAAAGTTCATTCGGTTAAGGCTGCCATTTTAGTACTTCTGCACTCGTAAGAGTTCGAGTACAATAGCTCATCAGAAATTCCTTCATAAAATCATATATATATATATATATATAGTAAAAAAATAAATTTAAAAAATAAAAATATATATTATTTTAATATATTTTTAAAAAACATTGTTGTCTTTTTATAAAAAAAATAAATTATTACGTGGAATCACATAATATATCATATTATAATTCTACAACTTTAATAATAAATCTCGTGCTCGATAATGTTATGTGACCATAGGATATGTCATGAAGAACTAGTACCAAGTCGCACAATGAATTGTAAAAACCATAAGATAATCTATGGAATAAGTGCTGTCTGTATATAATATATGTTTTCTTCTATGACAATGCAACCAGATACCTTTACATTATTACGGAAATTAATAATATGTTTAATAAGGAGAGTTACAAACAAATAAAAAAAAACTGAATAAAATAAAATAATAAAAAAAAAGATTTTTAAAAAAAATCCTCTAAAACAATTATTGTACAGGGAGACTCAAAATTTTATTCATTGTAATAGTATAATTACAAAATTATCTGGAAATCATAAGAACTAGGTATTGAGAGCAATGTGGTCTTTTTACCATGACACAATTGTCATTTATAAATTGCATGAGATTAGATTACTTATTTTAATTTTTATTACATGATAAAATTACTAATTTAACTACATGATAAAAAAAATATAATGCTATAACTCAGAGGCATTTTGGTTTTTTTATTTTTTCAAAATAGTATAATTACTTTGATGCCCTTAAAGAAAAAATCAACATAACTCTCTCACAAGAGATTTTTTTATCATTTTGCATTGGTTTTAATGTTAATTTGAAGGTTACTCGGAGACATTATTGTAATTGACCATATATGTTTTGAGTGACTCGTGCGGGACTGTTCGGCCATCAAATACCGTCTTTTGATATGGCATTGGAAGGTCTTGCCTTTCCTATATAAAAGGGAGACACGTGTGCCAAACGCGTTAGTGATTTGGCATTACCAACCATTTCTTTTTTTTTTTCTCCCTCTCCTCTTTAAATCTCGTGTTAACCCTTTTAAAATTTCATATCAGCTCCTTCAATTTTATTTTATTTTCATATTTGATCTATGTCCTTTTAATTACTATTTTTTATTTTGAATAATCTATAAAATTAAATTTTTTTTAATTTCACCTCTTTTCATTTTCTAATCTTTCAAGTTCGATCTTTATTTTCTTGATCACTATTTGTTTTGTTTGATATCATTTTTTAGATTATTTTTTCTTACAATTTCATCATTCAGGAGTTTTTTTCCTATCAAATTTGATCCTTATTTTTTTTAATGCTATGTTTTGCTTTGTTATTTTTTTTTGTTTGCTTTGTAATGAGTGTAGTCTCATGAACAAAGGTTAACATGAGTTAATTTTTTTGGTTTTTTTTAATTCATTTATTTAAATTTTATAATTCAACATTTTGATGTATTGGATATTAGTATTCTTGCATTTGTTTTCTTCTCTTTTTTATCGTGTTATCTTGATCCTGTGCCCATGATTGCAAGATTAGCAGGTTAACCCGAGTTGAATATGATTTTTTTTTTTTGCTTTTTTTAACTAAACTTCTTTTTTTATTTTTGTCCTTTGACATTAGTTTGTTTCATAATTGAGCTTTATGATTTTATTTAGTTTTCTTTCAAACGCGATTATCTTAATATTATGTCAGAGTCAAAGATTTTGCATCTTAACCCGGGTGGGCTAAGGTAAAATTTTTTCAAAATTTTTTAATTATACCTTTTTTCTTAATTTTCATCCTTCAACATTTTATTTTCTAGAATTGAGCTTCAAATTTTTTCTTTTTATTTTTCTTTCTATGAAGTTATCACTTTCTCATTTTATTTGTTATGAATTGACATTTAGACTTTTTTTTCCTACTTTCATTTCATATGTTTTGCTTTGTTATTTTTTTTTGGTTTGCTTTGTAATAAGTGTAGTCTCATGAACAAAGGTTAACATGAGTTAATTTTTTTGGTTTTTTTTTTAATTCATTTATTTAAATTTTATAGTTCAACATTTTGATGTATTGGATATTAGTATTCTTGCATTTGTTTTCTTCTCTTTTTTATCGTGTTATCTTGATCCTGTGCCCATGATTGCAAGGTTAGCAGGTTAACCCGAGTTGAATATGATTTTTTTTTTTTGCTTTTTTTAACTAAACTTCTTTTTTTTTTATTTTTGTCCTTTGACATTGGTTTGTTTCATAATTGAACTTTATGATTTTATTTAGTTTTCTTTCAAACGCGATTATCTTAATATTATGTCAGAGTCAAAGATTTTGCATCTTAACCCGGGTGGGCTAAGGAAAAATTTTTCAAAATTTTTTAATTATACCTTTTTTCTTAATTTTTATCCTTCAACATTTTATTTTCTAGAATTGAGCTTCAAATTTTTTCTTTTTATTTTTCTTTCTATGAAGTTATCACTTTCTCATTTTATTTGTTATGAATTGACATTTAGACTTTTTTTTCCTACTTTCATTTCATATGTTTTGCTTTGTTATTTTTTTTTGGTTTGCTTTGTAATAAGTGTAGTCTCATGAACAAAGGTTAACATGAGTTAATTTTTTTGGTTTTTTTTTTAATTCATTTATTTAAATTTTATAGTTCAACATTTTGATGTATTGGATATTAGTATTCTTGCATTTGTTTTCTTCTCTTTTTTATCGTGTTATCTTGATCCTGTGCCCATGATTGCAAGGTTAGCAGGTTAACCCGAGTTGAATATGATTTTTTTTTTTGCTTTTTTTAACTAAACTTCTTTTTTTTATTTTTGTCCTTTGACATTGGTTTGTTTCATAATTGAGCTTTATGATTTTATTTAGTTTTCTTTCAAACGCGATTATCTTAATATTATGCCAGAGTCAAAGATTTTGCATCTTAACCCGGGTGGGCTAAGGTAAAATTTTTTCAAAATTTTTTAATTATACCTTTTTTCTTAATTTTTATCCTTCAACATTTTATTTTCTAGAATTGAGCTTCAATTTTTTCTTTTTATTTTTCTTTCTATGAAGTTATCACTTTCTCATTTTATTTGTTATGAATTGACATTTAGACTTTTTTTTCCTACTTTCATTTCATAGGTTGCGAGTTTTAGAAAATAGACTAGGTTTAAAATATTTGCCCAGGTTTGCTACTTTATTTAAGCTTCTGTTTTTTTTTTTTATCATTTTGCTTTATTATTTTTTTACGTTTTGCTTTTTATGGGATTAGTCTTGGATTCATGACTAAAATCATCGATTTCAAAAGTTGTCACGATTGACTTTTGTTATTTTTATTTTTTTAAAAAATAATTTATTTCAATTTCATCCTTCATTTATTGGAAAATGTTCTTTATACTTTTTTTTTCCTTTCATTTCTATTGAGTTGTCCTAATCGTTTGGTCATAGTCCGAGTTAGTGAGTAACCTAGGTTGACTTGAATTTGTTTTTGTTTTTGTTTTTTTATTTGTTTTTATCATTTAATATTGGGTTGTTCGATAATTGAGTTTCATAATTTTATTCGTTGTCCTTTCAAACAAGATTACCATGACATCATGACCAAATCAAAGATTTTGCATCTTGACCCGAGCATGCTCAGATCAAGTTTTATATATATATATATATTTATAATTTTTTCATCATTCAACATTTTATTTGTTAGAAATTGAGCTTAACTTCTTTTTTTTGTTCTATGAAGTTATCACTTTCTCATTTTATTTGTTAGGAATTGACATTTGAACATTTTTTCCTGCTTTCATTTTATAAGTTACGAGTTTTAGAGATTATATCAGGTTTATGATATTTGCCCGAGTTTGCTCCTTTTTTTCCCCTTTATTTAAGCTTTTTTTTTTTTAAGAGTTTTGCTTTGTTATTTTTTATGATTTACCTTTTATAGAGTTAGTCTTGGGTTTATGACTAGAATCATCGGTTTCAAAAGTCAATGCAAGTTGACTTTTGTTATTTTTATTTTTTTAAAATTGATTTATTTCAATTTCATCCTTCATTTATTAGAAAATGTTCTTCATATTTTTTTTTCCTTTCATCATGACTAGGTCAGAGATTTTGCATCTTGACCTGATTGTGCTCAGATCGAGTTTTTTTTTAATTTTTTTCTTAGTTTTTGTCTTTCAACATTTAATTTTATAGAAATTGATTTTAGCTCTCTTTTTTTTTCAACTTGTTTCTATAGAGTTATCACGTTCTCATTTGATTTATTAAAAATTACAGTTCAGACTTTTTTTCACGCTATATTTTCAATGAGATCATCTCAATCTTATATCTATGATCACAGAGTTTGAGAGTTAGCCTAGTTTAACTGAAGTCTATTTTTTATTGTTTTTTCAATTATTATTTTTTAATTTTGCTTTTTAACATTAAGTGGTTTAGTAATTCAGATGGGTTTAAGTCATATACTTTTTAGCTTTTTTGTCGTTATTTTTTTTTATTTATATTAATTAAATTACCAATATTTATCCAAGAAGTAAAATCCCATAACTTTTTTTCTTAACATTGTTTTTACATCAAAAACAGGATTTTGTCGTCCCGCGGCGAAGCAAGTGTACGCTTATCCATTTCTCGAAGAATATTAATTTAGGTAAATCATGCTAGCCTATCATTTTAGTGGGATTAATCAAAGCATGTGGAATTACTCTTAAGTCCTAACCATAGAAATGCCAACATTTTTACCAGCCTTGCTCTTTACTATCATTACATTTGACAATATTATTATTATTATTATTATTATTATTAAAGCAGTATATCAATAATTGCGTTGGCGTGGTAATCAGCAATAATACTTTGCATGCTACCTCACCTTATCTAGAGCAAAAAAAAAAAACACAACAGCGAGAGCATTCATGACTGGTCAAACAGCAAACTAATTTGCCGAGGTACTTTTGCCAGCTACCAAGACCAATTCCTTCGTTATATATATATATATATATGAAAAGACAATCTCGTAAATACCCAAAGAAATCAGGGTTAAACTTTAAGGCAAGTAGTCGCTTATCTACGAGCGACTCCCGTCCAAAGCCTTCTCTCCTTTCGTCGCCTGCAGAATCCAGAAAAAATAACAGTCAAGCTCTCTAAGCCCCTGCTGCTTTTACGCGGTAGAGTAGAAATAGACGACGGGCTCAGTCTCTTCAAGCCAAACATCAGTTCTCCTCCATGCACTGAATCCTAACCCTAATCCTAATCCTAATCCCAACCAATCCTTTCGCAATCTCTCTCTCTCTCACTCACATCACAAGCCATGGGTGGAAATGGGAAGCGCAGGTGGAAAATCTCCTTTTATTCTCGCTCAAAACCCACACAAACCCAACATCAACAACAACAACCTCCTAAAGAATTCCTTTGCCCCATTTCTGGATCCTTAATGTTCGACCCCGTTGTTGTCTCCTCTGGCCAAACCTTCGAGCGGCTCTCCGTCCAAGTTTGTCACGATTTAGGCTTTATCCCCACCCTCCAAGACAACTCCCTTCCTGATTTCACCAACGTAATCCCCAATTTAGCTATCAAAACAACGATTCAAAACTGGTGTGATTCTTCAGGCACCCAACACCCCCCCGCACCGGATTACTCCTCCCTCGAGGAAATTATCCGTGAGAAAATGAAATTCTCGTCCCCGTCAGCATCATCGTTATCCAAGTCGATGCAGTTAAGTCCAGATATTAGAGTTTCCGAGAGGGAGTTGCTCAAAGCAGTAGCTGAAAACCCTCCGGTTTTGTTTTCCCATGCCAACACTGAGTTGCCTCCCCGAGTCAACCATTTCTACTCCAGCTCCTCCGAGGAATCTGTAATTGTCAACACAGCCGCCACTCCATCAGCGAGTCCACTCACTCCTTTGCCTCTCGCGACTCGGCCAGCGTGTTATTCTTCCTCTTCATCGTCGTCCAATTCGATTGCGGAATCCGAAACCCTAACCGTGACCGAAAATCCTAAATTGTCGCGTGAAGAACATGAGATAGTGGAAAAGCTTAAGAGTCTTGATGTACGCGATCAAGAACAAGGTCTGATTTCGCTACGAAAGATCACGAGAACGAAAGAGGAAACCAGAGTTTCACTTTGTACGCCTCGATTACTCTCTGCTCTTCGTACTTTAGTTCCGTCACGATATTTTTCTGTCCAAACAAATGCCATTGCTTCACTTGTTAATTTGTCGTTAGAGAAAGTAAATAAGGTGAAAATTGTGCGGTCTGGTTTTATTCCTCTATTGATTGATGTGTTGAAAGGGGGATTTGATGAAGCGCAAGAGCACGCGGCTGGTGCTTTATTTAGTTTAGCTTTAGAGGATGAGAATAAAATGGCAATTGGTGTTTTAGGTGCGTTGCAGCCGTTGATGCACATGTTGAGGGCAGAGAGTGAGAGAGCTCGCCATGATTCCTCATTGGCCTTGTATCATTTGAGTTTAATACAGAGCAATCGGGTTAAGTTGGTGAAACTTGGGGCTGTTTCGATGTTGTTGAGTATGGTGAAATCGGGTGATCTGGCGAGTAGGTTGCTGCTTGTGTTGTGTAATTTGGCTGCTTGTAATGAAGGGAGGTCGGCCATGCTTGATGCTAATGCGGTGGCAATATTGGTGGGGATATTGAGGGAGGGTGGTGGAGGGGATTCAGAGGTGATTCGGGAGAATTGTGTGGCTGCATTGTTTGCGTTGAGTCATGGGAGTATGAGGTTTAAGGGATTGGCTAAGGAGGCAAGAGCTGTGGAGGTGTTGAGGGAGATTGAAGAGCGAGGGAGCAATAGAGCAAGAGAGAAAGCTAAGAGGATTTTGATGATGATGAGAGGGAGAGACGAGGAGGACGAGGACATTTATTGGGAAGAGGTTTTGGAATCAGGTGGAATCAGTCGGACTCGGCACCGAGCTGCTGGCAGAAATTTGCCTGGTCCAAACACCACTAATTTTTGATTTTTGTAGAGTCTCTGTCATTATTTATTGTCTTTTGTTTATTGATACATCTTTGTGGGTGTGAAGGTGGGAATATGTTTTATGCCCCTTTCTTTCTCTTATTGTTGTTGAGTTCGATTGATGGTAATCAAAGCTGTAATATATTTGGAATGTGTTGGATATGTACATAAATAGCTAGGATTTGGAATAGAGATTAGAAACAAAATTTGGATTTAGTATTGTTGGATATTTCACTAATGATATGATCAATCTCTGTAAGTGTATGCACATGCATAATTATTGGAGCTGACCACTACATTGTTTGTGCCAAGACCCAGGAATTTTATTATGTTATCCCTTATTGACCTGTTCTTGAATGGCTGCGTTTGTTGCCTTGTGTCCTCTTCTCTTCTATTAGTGGTTTTCTGGGTACATAACATTTATGATGGGAATAAATAGTTAGGTATGCTTCCCCCTTTCCCCCTGGCACTTGGCAAAGCTCACCTGTCTATGCTGGATTCGGGATGTTGTAGGGTACTCTCTGTTATACAATTTCACACTGGACAGGCGAATGGCGAGCACCAGAATACATTCATGCATGTATATACATCTGTATATACATGCATGAATGTATTCTGGTGCTCGCCATTCGCCTGTCCAGTGTGAAATTGAACTTTTTATTTCTAAAAAGTGTGGACTGTGGTTGAAATGAATTTGTGAAGGAATGATGAGTTTGAAAGAGCTTTCAGTTTTCTCCTCTTTTTCTCACATCAAATCAAGATTTGGAACCAGTGCCTCTGTTGCAGATGAGAAAATAGTTATGATATGTTTTAGCTGAGTTGTGCACTGATGCGTAGCAATTCCCTGGTCATTTGTTCAATATGTATATAGTTATTTTACCTGCCCTTTATAAATCTGTATTTTCCTCTGTGTACTGTAAGGGAAAAAACGATAAGATGCAGGGAATGGCGTTCTGATTGACTAGACTTTTATCGCCATGTAAACACGGATGAAATTTCAGTAAAGAGAAAATTCGTTAGATAAATCATTGCCCATTTGGTTTTTTCACAAGTGGATGGAGTTTTCTACAGACAGGGTATTGATATTGGGATGCTGGTCCTGTCATAAAATAGGATACTGATTGTCTTTTGCAAAGATCCCGTCAAAAAATAGGATACCAATCTTGTTTATTCCAAAAGTTCCCACTTGGTCTCTCCCTCCATGCAACAATAGGTATGGATTTAATAAAATTAATATTTTTTTTTATATTTTTAAATTATTTTAATGTGTTAATATTAAAAATATTTTTTTATTTGAGACATTCAGGCGCCTCACCTTGACAATTCATGTGTTCATCATGGCTTCTCTCTCATTTCTTGTTTGGGTTGAACAACCAAGTTGTTGTTCGGTCTTTTCTGTTTTTTTTTTTGAAGACATCAATTGAGATTGCTTGCAGTTTTAAAGACCCATGAATGTTCCAAGAGGCACTAGTAATGGAGTGTGTTACTATAGCTAGGCACATAGGAGCATCTGTTGTAAGAAACCGAGTAAGTACAGCAGCAACGTGGGACTCACACATTGTATTTCTTTGATTGCCTTTTTTGAGAGGGACGTGCCCATGGCTTGTCAAACATAAAGTATGATCGAAGATCATGCTCCTGCCTAAATGAAAAGCTAGATGGAGATGGCAGAGAAACACGACGAATTTTCATGTAGTCTTTCCGATTGCCATAGCGTAGTTCTGATATTTGGAGACGATACTTCAGTGGAGAAGGCCGAGGTGGAGAATGTTTTGTGCCTGGCTAAAGTTGTGTTATGGTGAGTATTGTGCAAAAACAATGAAGTGCTCATAAGTTGTTTCCCGTGTCATTATTTTTAATTTTATTTATTTTGTATATAATATATAGGCCATGAATCATTATTTTTAAATTTATATATTTATTTTTTCAAAGTGAATTTTTGCTCTTTAATTTCAAAATCAAGGAAAATTAGAAAATAGGCATCATTATGTGAGATTTTAAATTATTTGTCAAATCTTAATCCACCTTTATATTATTTATTTTTAATCTATTTAAAAATAAACCGAAAATGAAATAAATACAAAAAAATAAAAAAGAGAGAGGAGGGACACAGTTTTGGTAAAAAAGAAGGGTGCAAAAACGCAAAGAAAGAAAAGAAGAAACAGAAAAAATCCCTAAATGGCGAATCCCTGGGGTTATGAAAAAGCACCCTAAAAACTAATAGGATCAAAATCAAATTCTCAATTAAGTTCAAGGACTAATTCTGACCAATAGTTTTTGAGGGTTTGGTACCTTTTTGCCTTTCCATCTAAACCCTCACCCCTGTGCCTGTGACTGAAAGAAAAAAATGCAGACCGGACACAAAAGAAAGCAACAGCATGAGCTTAAACCTCGAACCAACAAAAAACCAGCCGAAACCATAAGCAACATTAAAGATGAAGGGCCATTTCGAACTCACGCTCGACCTACATCTGAAGAATGTAGAGCCATACGAGACTCTCTCTTGGCCTTCCACGGCTTTCCTCAAGAGTTTGCAAAGTATCGCAAACAGAGACCCTATTTAATAACTCTACAAGACAAAGAAGAGTCCCCCCACTTAATCAACAATTGTGATGAAAAGAATGACAATGGGGTGAAAGTGGAAGAAGAAGAAGAAGAAGAAGAAGAAGAAGAAGAAGAAGAGAGTGTTTTGGATGGTTTAGTGAAAACAGTGCTATCCCAGAATACTACAGAGGTTAATTCTCAAAGGGCTTTTCTTAATCTCAAGTCTGCCTTTCCAACTTGGGAAAATGTAAGTTCTTTAAATTTTCTTTTTCTTTTTGTAAATCTTCTTGTCCCTTTTTTATTTGCCGTGCTTACAAATCTCGCGCTTTCTTTTGCTTGTAATTGATTTTTTTTGGAATTTATGAGTGTTAGTGAACCTGGTTTTGATGGGCACAGCTCATTTAATTGATAATAAATGGAAAGTTGGAGCCAATTTGATATGTTTTTGGACCAACATTTTTCATGTCTTGTATATATATATATATATTTTTTCTTATGAGGCTCGTTCTTTGTTTTGGCGTGATGGGTGATTAAACTTTTGTAGAATTTCTTAATTGTTGTTGGAACTGATATTGTTATGCATTGGCTTGGTTTTGAATGGTCTACTGTTGTTTCTGTTTAAGGTACTTGCTGCTGAATCAAAATTTATAGAGGATGCCATAAGATGTGGAGGTTTAGCTCCAACAAAGGCTGCTTGCATTAGGAACATATTGAGTTCTTTGATGGAGAAAAAAGGAAGATTATGCTTGGAGTACCTTCGAGATTTGTCAGTTGCTGAAATTAAGGCTGAGCTCTCTCATTTCAAAGGAATTGGACCCAAGACAGTAACTTTTCTATCAATGACATCATTATGCCATTCTATTAGTTAGCTATTCATCTGCTAATAATTGAAAAATAGATTAGCAATTAAAAATATAACTAATTTGGTAGGTATCCATGAAATGTTTTTAACAATGGAAGCCAGCCGTTTGGTTTTCATGAAAAGTTTTGATTATGCCATCTTCTGTTAATATCTTTTATCTGGTTTCATTGCTTCAACTAGGCTCATGCACATGCTATGGAAATTATATATATCCCACTATGTCTAATTCAAGCCTCAGTTGCAGTTTTGCTCTTTGATTTAATTTAAAATGTACATGTTTTTAATTTTGCACATACATGTTTGTTGTTGTATACATTGCTGTATGATACTTGTGTTTGCCATATCTGGATTCTCTTTTATGTGATACATTAGTTAAAAAGGAAAGATGTTGGGAATTCTATGATGTTCATTTATGTTTTTTACCAGGTTTTGTGGGATATAGGGTTTGCTTTAATACTAATAAATTGTCATTATCTTCAGAAAGGTGGAGTAACTCTCTCTTTTTTTCCCCTTGCGAAGGCATCAGCTGAACTTGAAGATTATCATTTCATTTCATTTCATGTTGCCTCATTCTAGTTTTTTTTTTTTTTTTTTT
>Ga0325410_1004046_pt1 | contig 16472 bp, 17 predicted proteins | sample PopdelMetagenome_16_FD_206182 | JGI IMG/M metagenome (GOLD analysis project Ga0325410, IMG submission 206182) | Populus deltoides microbial communities from Bellville, Georgia, United States - Xylem-PdIQD-R3 | ecosystem: Host-associated > Plants > Phyllosphere > Stem > Wood/Secondary xylem...
ATTTCAAGGGTGGTTTAAATGTTTTTTTATAAAAAATTAATTAGAATTTTTGTTAAGAATACTTCAATTATAATTTAAATGTTTTGGCCACTAGACATAAAAAACTTGGATCTGGCATGATCATCAGGTCCAAAACACTTAAAATATTCCTAACTCTTAATATTTTTTTTTAATTTTTAAAAAAATTACTATCAATCTGCTGTGGAGTGCTGGCTAATATATTAGTGTGCGTGTGTGTGTGTGTGTATGTTGTGATAGATATAAAAAAAATAACCTCTCAGGATATGACTTACATAATAGGTTAATTTTCTTTTTTCCATCAATATTTTTAAATTGACATCAACCTTATAAAAAAAAAAGCATTAATAAATTAAGATCTTTAATTGTTTATATATTCATTAAATTTAATTTTTTTAAATTAAACCAAATAGATATAATTAAACATGAAATAAAAATAACAACAATCTAATCCATTATTGTTTTATTTTTTCCATGTAATATACAATTGAATTCAAAACTACTTACAAAATGTAAAACATGACCGAGTGTTATTTTAAAAACATTAAAAAAAAAATCAAATGACAAACATTCATGAAAAAAGAAAAACTTCCATGCTCATTGACAATCTCGTCTATACATGGCATGCATTTCAGTGTTGCTATATATAAAGCTAATTCAAGGATTGATGACGGGGAGAAAAACAATCAAAAGAGTATATTTATTAATCCAAGTGATCTCGTGCATCATTCAGTATCATATTAAATTAGCACCTTTAATAAAAGGCATGAGACCTGGCCATCATGCACTAGAAAATCACACGTTTCCAAGTCAAGGACGGATCTCATCTAACGACGTGTAATCAAAACCAAAGTATTTATCATTGGTTATTGGTGTTATTGAGCATATCTCGGCTTCTGCAAATTCTTGGTGTGCGAATGCGTATCTGATTTGAAGATTTGGTTGGTTTTTTTTATATAAAATATAATTTTTTATAAATATAAATTATATTTTATAAAGATAAAAAATATATACTTTTTATATATAAAAACAAATACCATGCCTTCAAACCAAATATCCTTTTAAATCTAAATCAGATTTTATATTGAATCGAGTAAAAATTAATCAAGCCAGGCTAGATGAACGTAACAAGGCGGCCTGTTATTATTTTTTTTCAAAATGATTTGATTTTAAGTTTTCTTCGGACAACACCATTTTAAACGAAATTTGGATAACCGCTCGTGCTATAAACGTGAATGCCGAGGTTTTTTGTATTATTACAGGACCGCTCCAGCTCTTGTGCTTCAAAAAAAAAAAAAAAAATCTTTCATTTGTGTTGCTGTGATTATTCCCTGCATATTAGGTCACAGCGAGCAAACAATAATACGGTACCTTTCTTTTATTATTGTTATTATTTAAAGTGGGCCCCACCACGCTTAAATTATGTGAGGTTAGGATTCTTCTGGTCCATGATTCCCGAGACAAATTTCGAGGAACTGAGGAGGAAATCAACGGTCACAATCTCCTCAGCGGCTATTTCAAAATATCATAATCGGACGGTCCACAATACATCGGCGGTTGCCGCCCTACAGTATTCTCGGTCTTTGGAGGTAACCGACCGCAACAGGGTCGGTAATAAGGAGTAATCGTGACATTTTTATTAAAATACAAAAACAAATGTTACAAAATTATAAAAAAGACAAACCTCCTATAAGTCCTCCAATCATATATAGTGTATTGATTAAGTCCTCATATTGTCAATTATTTTCAAATGGGTCCCCGTATATACTTTATTTTTCAATCAACTCCTCTTTACTAAAATAATTGGATCCGATGTCGAATAATGCAAACAATGACCTTAGTTTCCTAGGGTCTTACATGCAAAAGTATCCCATTTTACACAAATGTTTGTATATATCGAGAGGGAAATGTGCATATCTTCACTTCCAAGACTAGGAAAAATTAGGATTAATTAGAAAATAAGTGACCAACTCGTGCGTTTTCTAACAGTAACTTATTTTAACGAATGATCTCACTATGGAAAGGTATTCAGACGAGGGGTTGCAATAATAAAAATGGTAGTTAGTGGATTAATTGAGAAATCATATATAGTTAGAGGATTAATATGATATTGTTCCAAAAAATAAAAAATAAATAGCCGTTCCTGGGTCGCGTCCTATAAAAAGACGTACCACCACACGAAGTTTCATGAAATTAGCAAACTGGAAAATATCAATCTCCTCCAATTCCAAAAGGGATTCTTCAGGATCCGTTGAGGAATACCACACACTAATATTTTTTTCAATTCTCTTCACGAGAACAAAGTTTGTTTCGATTTGTAGCCCTCTTAATCTATCAAGGGTCTTTCTTGTTTGGGAATTTCTAGGAAATCTCGAAGAGAATCCCATGTTATTATATCGATCCTTCTTTAATTTATTGTTTTAAACTTCGTAAATTTTATATAATTACCGAATCATTTCATCTCTTCTTCTTTGTTACTAAAATTTCTGCAAATTTCTCGAGCAAATCAGCGGCAATTTCGATCCCCTTTTTTTAAATAGATAAAAAAGGAGTTTTCATCAGGCTATTGATCGTGTTATTTGAAAGATCATTGCCCTCTTTGTTGCTTTCTTGTTTTAATTTGTGGATATAGAATTTGAAACTATGGAGGCAATTTTTGCACCCTCAACAGCAGATCATCATCAATCTATCTCTCCATACAAGCAAATGAAAAACACAAATCCAACGAAGAAGATCAATCATACTAGTCGCAGTTTCATTTCAAGATCCACGGAAAACTTGCCTCCTGTGAACTATAACAGCAACAGCATCCACGGAGGCCTCTTCTTTGCTCCTCCTCGTAATCTCCTCTCCTTTTCCTACCCTCCATCTTCTCTTTCAGTTTTAAATCCACACCAACAATATTATTATCAGAAGCAAGCCCAGCCACCTCTCCTTCCTCTTCCAACCTCTCAACCCCGCCACAACTCTCTCCCTTCTCTAAGCCGGGGCTTTTCTTGCCCACCTACTGCTACAAGAAAGACTAATAGACCCAGAGACCAATCTTTCACCCCAAAGAAATCCAAACAACCCAACACCAAAAAGGAAGAGCCGAAGAAAGAATCTTTGATTATTGAATCTTCTGTACCATTAGGACCTGACCCAAAAGATTTGCCAAGAGATGTTTCTAAGGTGTTATCATCATCAGTGACAGTATCAGGTAACGATGTAATCACTAATCCTGTTTTTACGAAAGATTGTGATCCGAAGTTTCCAGGTTCTGTGTTTACACTATCTCCACACCCTAGCAGCTTGCCCTTGCCCAAGTTTTCCATGAAACCAAAGCGTAGTTGCACCGCTGAAGCTTCCGGGGTTGATGCTGGAGCTACAGATAATCTCCGGCGACTTTTACGTATCCGGTGAAGTGAAGTTATTTCCTTTCTGGCTATAACTGTGTAGTTGGTGAAAGTGAAGGTTAATCTTTAATATATGTGGATAAAAAGCAAAGCCGAGAGATTGTGCTTTGCTGGTTGTGGCCTTTTCTCGTTGTTGTCCTTGTGGTTTTTCATGTTCTAGCAATCCAAGAAAAGTTTGTGATCACCACCTGCGTTTTTGAATTGGGGTGCACAAACTGTTTACAAGCGTAAAGAAGCTTGGTAGCTTTTTATTTTTATTTTTTTCCTCATGTCTAGAGAGAGAGAGAGGGGGGGGGGGGGGGTTATGTAATCCTCCTCTTGTCTTATCAGCAATAATATTACATGATCTGTACCCTTTTCTTCTATGTGAAAGTGCATGTATTTTGTTTTTCTATAGTATTTTTCAAGAAATCTAATGTTAAGAAACAAGGAATTTTGTTTTTGTCAGAAACAATGAATTGAAGTATTAGGAGATTGGATTATCGTTTTTCCCCTTGTTATAACCGCCCAATTCCATTCATTGCTGGCTGTCACTTGGCACACATTGCAATATTGGTGTTCTCCATGTACGCAAGATCCAGTCGCTCGAAACATTCTGATCATTACTATTCTTGAGTTTCGATTCATCTATTGATCCCGTCTCCTGAAAGGGTGAATGGCCAAGTTGAAAGGAAATGAGAAGGCTAAAAACAACTATCTTTATTGTTCAAGCAGGCCAATAACATGGAGGGAGAGAGAGAGAGAGAGAGAGGTATTATATCTATGAAATCTTGTTAAAAAAAAATAGAGATAGAATCACATTTCAATCTGATTGAAATCATAATTATCGTATTCATCAAGGTGGTTTGGCTGGTATAATGGCCAAGTTACAGTTTTGCTAATTTCATCAAACGATATTATTTTAGAAATTGTTTTTTTATAAATTAAAGTTAATTTAATAAAATTAATTGAGTTTAATCAGATTAGTTTTTAAATTAATTTAGAATTAATATTAATTTGGATTAGATAGTAAATTAATGAATTACCAGTTCAATTTATAAAAAAGATCGAATTTAACAATTATGATGAAATTATTGGATTTTACGGGAATTAGAATATCGTGTACTTTTTAATATTCACGTGTGGGATGACAACAATAATATCGTGTACTTTTTTACAGTGAAAGAGCTAGAAGAAAGGTTTCGAAGTCCAAAATTCTTTTCTTTTGGCTGCTCAATTCCTCCTTTAAAGTATAGTTTATGACCAGATATACTGAGCAATTTTTTTTTTACATAAAACAAATGCTATGCTGAAAACAAATTAAGTCTCAATTCATCAATTCAAGTGGTAATTTAAATACTATGAAAAAAACAAGAAACTTGTTATTAAAATTAAGTTTTTTTTAAAAAAAATTTAAGTAAATCTGAGCAAAATTTCTAAACCTGGTGTAATTTTTAAAACCTACAAATCCTGAACTTAGATTTAATCAGGAAACTTAACTCTTAATAAATTTAATTTTATATGATGAAATCATAAAAATTATTAATAAAAAAACTTAAATAAAAAAACAATAAAAAACCTTGAATGAGAGTTCATTAGTTTTACATTTAAGGTAACTATACTATTTAAAAAATAAAAAATATAAAAATATTATTGAGTAGTAGGCATTAGCTTATTTAATTTTGATGTTAAATGAGTAATTTTACTATATATTAAATAATAAAATTACCAAACTAACCTTGTATAATTCGTGAAAAATAATTGTATCATGGTAAAAAGACTATACCTTACTCCAATATATACTACAATATATAGTTAAAAGTTTTAATATTCAATACACAATATATAATAATTATACTATTATAGTAATTGAAGCACGGTAACTTTCCTTCCACCTTTTTTTTTATTTATTTATTTAATTAATCTCGTGTTAAGCATTGGATTATCAAGATTGAATTTCATTGCAAGAGATCAAACATGCACGGATGGATACAACTATGGCAACGATATGATATTTTTATTATTATTTTAAAGGAAAAACTCCAACTTAATATACCTGGAGAGAATATATATATTAAGCTATGAGATCATGCTTCTTGATTTCGATTATCCCTACAAATTGCCAATTAAGCTACTGAGTTTTTACGAGTATTCGTCCCTTTATTTTGCATATATATCCACTCAAATAAAACCCTCTAATTAAAATTGATGAAATCAACCTTTCCATTCTTAACTACAAGCAATTTGAGATACAATATCTAATTTACCATCACAAATTCCTTCTTTAAATAGTAACATAAGTACATGAAAGGACTCAAATTTCATTTAATTAGAGGCAAAAGATACATGGGTTTTAATTTAGGAAGTATTCGAGTGAGATAGTTTATGTTTTTGGATTTTTTTTTCCTTGAAAAATATTTTTTGATAATTTTGATATATTAATGTTAAAAATAAAAAAATAATTATCCGGTAAAAAGTCCACTCATATTGGGCTATTATTTGGTCTAGGCTTCATATTGGGCTTTTAAGGCCTATAGCCGAATACGTGACAGCTTCAGGGCCGAGTGAGTTCAAATCCGAAGTTATCTTCCCTGCTGATCATTTGCTGTCATCCGAGCCTGTGCATGTATAAACGATGGTGCAGTTCTGATTTCTCGAGTGTATAAATGAGTTGACTCAAGACATTAATACGTATATGTTTTGTTGTATGGGCAGTGGGGTGCGAAATGATCTCCTCCGGCAGCAGGGAAATCATAGAAAACTATTACCATCATGATTGTCATTACACCTTCAGAAACTGGTAGTTGAAACTTTAATGCTTCTTAAATCTGTTTTGCGAATTCTCTATTCTGTTCAGTTCATTTTGGCTGTAAAAGGAAATGGAGTCCTTAGTTTACGGCCGGCCGTCTGCAGGCTTGTCTACCCCCTTAGAGTAGGGTTGTCTAACCATCTGGAGGCTGTTTCGAACTATAATTAAGATTGTTTTTTAAAATAATTTTTACTTAGAAATATATTAAAATAATTTTAGATATCAGCACATCAAAATGATTTAAAAATATTAAAAATATAAATTGATTTCTTGGCATGATTTTTTACATAAAAAAAATATTAATTATAAATTAAAAAATTATTCATATATTTAATTAAATAAATCGAGAATCTTTTATATTAATGAATAAAAAATTCATTAATAATAATTAAATATGAATCTGGAAAGTCGAGAGACGAATATAGATTAAGATGTTTGATCTTGCAACATAGACCATTTACCTGATCATATTTAATAATTTTATTTATTTATTTATTTAATCAAATGATAGTAGTAGAGATAAATTCACATAAAATTAATTGAATAAAATTGAAAGAAAAAAATATTTCGCAAGGCTGCACTTATTAGAAATAATACCCAAACATAATTATTTTTTAAGAATAAATTTCAAATATATAAAACATAAAAAAAATATAGCTGAATTAGAATTATCTCTTTAAAAATTAAACATATATCAGTGGAATCCAACAATCTCTCATTTCTTTCTCAAGTCAGGGATTAAAAAAGAAAAAAGAAAATAGATTTTTATACCAAAATTAATTTTTCAAAATTTAAAGGAACTTAAATTGTATAAATTGTATTGTTTTTAAAGAGAGAGGGCTTAAGTGTATTTTCCACCAAAAATATGGAATGCCATCCATTTGTGGAGCCCTTTTCATTTTGGTACATCTTCTTTCAATTTCATCCTTATTTAAGAAATTAAAAGCAATTGGCTTTCAATTAGAATCAAATTGCTGAAAATGAAACTTTAAAGACCAAAATAATTTAATAAAAATAAACAGCAAGATTACAATAACTTGAGAGTATATGAATAATGTTTATATATAGTAATAATACCACATCTTTTACCGTTTTCTATAAAAAATACATCAAAATTTTAGCATAGGTTCATTGAGTTACATAATAAATTGATAATACAAAAAAAGAAAAAAGAAAAATAGAAAATACATGTTGAAGCTCTATTGGACCATAGTCCAACCAAACTTTTTTGCTCAATTAGGCCACAATTCAACTGAGCTATCCTCCCCTCTCTCTCATTCTTTTCTCTCACTTCCCTTAATCAGGCCAACTAAACTCCACAAAGGTTGGTTAGGCCAAGGCTCAATCAAGCTTAAGCTTCGGTCTGACCAAGTTAGCTCACCTCAATTTACTATTCATTATTATTTATGAATAATATGATTTTACTTGTATTTTTTTAGATATTTTTCAATATTATATATTCTCAGGTCTTGAGAGATAAAAAAAGATGATTGATCTGAACAATACTACACTTAACATTTCTTCACTATACAAAAAACACACTCAATCTCTTCCGTGCACATAATTAGACACATTTAATCCTTTTAATTTTCTATATATTTGTCACTTGATCAAATAAACTCAAATATTTACTTAAAAAATCAAAGTATCTCTTCTTTCATGAAAAACTTATTTTGCAGGACAACACAGGCCTAAAACTTGCTAGGAAGAGTTTTTTTCGGCTAAGTTTTTCCACAACTTTATCATAAATAGTAACATCATATGGTCAAATTTGACATCATATCCAAAGGAAAGAAAATGGGACTCTTCTTATGCAGGATAGTTTCAAATCAATTTTGTTTGGGTCTGTTTGAGATTGTGGTTGTGATTATGGTTGTGATTGCGGTTTAAAGTGTTTTTCGTTTAGAAATGTATCAAAATAATGTTTTTAATGTAAAAAAATGATTCGAAAATATAAAAAATTAATTTTTAGTGTAAAAAAAAATTAATTTTTCAGAAACACGGGTTGAACCGTGTTTTTACTGATCAGATATCTAACCAATGATGTGCGTGCATGATGGACTCTGGATAAACTGAAGGGCACAGGGAATTAGGCGTGGACATATATTCTTACATGATTGACAAAATATAGCTGCCATTGATGGTAGTGTTGATGCCATATGTTATTTGATCGTGCATTATAGGACATCCCTTTTGTATTGTTATTGAATTTCACATTATAATTTGATGCGCTGAAAATGGTAATTCTGTCGATGGCTGAAGGAACTTTCTGAAGAGCAAATTTGCTTAAGATGTTTGATTGGCGGCGTTGTTTCGGTGTTCTTTAGGTGAACGACAAGTTAGGCACATCCGAAACATCTGTCTGCAGATGGGTATCTCATGTGGAAAGGAATACCATACATACACCAGGAAATTAATTAGGCTAAAAGAGTGGCATAAGAGCAGACTCGTCAAAATAGGCAATCTAAAACAGTAGCTAATTGCTTGATGTATTTGAATCGAATGTGCTCATCCAGTAAATCGGCTGTTATAAACAGCTTCTACCATTTTAATGCAATGCCAAATGAAGGTCCGTCCCCTCTGCAGGAATCCTTTATTGATGCCTTATTAACACTAGCATCCAGCTAGCATTCCAGCTTTATGGCGATCATGTAGCTGTAAAAGTTTAGTTTCGTTCTTTTGCATGCTCTTATTCCTGACAGTTATAGATGAAAGCTACACCCAACTGTCCGCTTCTCTCTTTTTCGACTTTCCACCCGAGGACAGATTGTAGCTTGGGCCAATAAGGTACTGTCGAGCCAATTTCTGGTGACTTGAGTGCGAGAGTAGACGAACTAGTATACCCTAGAGAGGGATCTTTCCATCTCAAAGACCATATCCATCAATCTCACTTCATTAATGATTTCCGCACTTGGACCATATGGGGTCTTCACAAATTTCTCTTCGAAGGTCAGGTCTGTAGGTAATTGCTCATTAGACTCCATACTCTATAATGAGTCAAGAAAAACTAAAAATACGGTTTTGAGGACTGCTGGCTTAAATGCAAGGAAAATGACTTGATGATTGAGAAGCATGCTAGGTAACGTATACTCCTTTAGCACCCCAAGTTTACAATCATACCGTCACCAATTATTTACACATGCAAAAGAAAGTTCAGGAACCGAGTAGTTGGCTTGCTAACTATTTAAACCTTTACATTTATTGGCAAGAGAAGCTAGCTGCTCATCCTCCACGAGCTCTTTATGAAACAAGCATGCCCTTTGGCGTTATTTCAAGTTTGATCTGATCTGTCACATTCTCTCATTTCTTTCTTCAGCTTAATTCTACAATGGAAGAATTAGAGCTTACCTCCGGTCAGGTCTTGGACCAGAATTCACTTCCTAAGATGGAGCAGCCATCAAATTCAAGCAAAAAGCCTGCTGTTTCAATTTTTGGTCTATTTTCTGCTGCTGATAAATTTGACCATTTCTTGATGTTTTTAGGACTCGTAGGTTCATGCGCTCATGGTGCTGTGTTTCCTTTGTTCTTTGTTTTGTTTGGTCATCTGATTGATTCTCTCGGACATGTACGTTCTGATCCTCATCAAATGTCTTCACAGGTGTCCAAGGTACTTTTTTTGTCATTTACTTGTTTAGTTAATAGTACCAGTCTTTTGAGTCATCGGTGATGGCAATCTTTGTGGCAGTCGAGATGATTATAGTACTATGAGTTTAGACCCGACACTATTGATGGAATCTGGAAATTTCTTGTCCAACGTATAGAAGAGTTGCCACTTGCAGTTCCAATAATATGTTTTAGGAGCAGTAAATGTACAAACGAAAAATTAGTTTGGTCACATGGTGTGATCTTCCCAGCCTCTGTAGCCTGTGAATTCTTGTTTAAGTATTTGTATGCTAACTGGGAACATCTAATGCTTTTGTTTTATTGCAGTATTCCTTGGACCTGGTGTATTTGGGGCTTGGAGTTTTTGTAGCTGGATGGATTGGTACTTTTTTTTTATTTCAAACTTGACATGACAACCAAATCTGTCTTCCTGTAAACTGCTCATCTTTCCTTCTGATAGTTGAGCATTAGCGTTTTTGTTTGTATCAATGTTTCAGGTGTTGCATCTTGGATGCAAACTGGTGAGAGGCAGACAGCACGTTTGCGTCTTAAGTATCTTCAGTCTGTTTTAAGAAAAGACATGAACTTTTTCGACATAGAAGCTAGAGATTCCAACATTTTATTTCATATATCAAGTGATGCCATACTAGTGCAAGATGCAATAGGTGACAAGGTAATCGGAAATTTACTGCCTTGTCTCAGAATCTTTATTTTGACTCGAGTACTTACCTCAAACACATCTCATCTATCTTGATGCAGACAGGCCATGCAGTTCGTTATCTTTCTCAGTTTTTCATTGGATTCGTTTTTGGGTTTAAGTCAGTTTGGCAACTTACGCTCCTCACCTTGGCTGTGGTTCCGTTGATGGCCGTTGCCGGGGGAGCCTATACTATAATTATGTCTACCTTGTCAGAAAAGGGTGAGGCCGCTTATGCTGAAGCTGGCAAGGTTGCAGATGAGGTAATAACCTGCCTCTTTGGTTAAAAAAAAAAATAATTCTTGTTGCTGCTTCCAAATTTAATTAACTGCATATGCTAAAACTTAGAAGGTTGGGGAAGAGCTTATACAAGTCCCTTCTTTGATGGACAGGCTATTTCGCAGATACGTACAGTATACTCATTCGTAGGAGAGGAGAAAGCACTAGAAGAGTACTCCAAGTCCCTTAAGAAAGCTCTTAAATTGGGGAAGAAAAGTGGGGTTGCAAAAGGAGTTGGTATTGGATCTACATATGGACTCCTATTTTGTGCTTGGTCAATGCTTCTCTGGTATTCCAGCATTCTAGTTAGGCGTGGGGACACAAATGGTGCAAAAGCTTTCACAGTGATAATCAATGTCATATTTAGTGGATTGTAAGTCACATTCTGAATGATATAGCTGTTAATTCCGCGGTTTTGTTACTGGCTATCCATTTCCTTTTCCTGATAAATCACAGGCCCTTTGTCTTTATAGTGCTCTTGGCCAAGCTGCTCCAAATATTGCTGCTATTTCCAAAGGCCGTGCTGCTGCCGCCAGTATTATGAGCATGATTGAAACAGATTCCAGCCCTTCTAAAAATTTAGTAGATGGAATTATTGTGATGCCAAAAGTATCTGGGCAGATCGAATTCTGCGAGGTCTGTTTTTCTTATCCCTCACGGAGCAACATGGTCTTCGAAAATTTGAGCTTCTCAATAAGCGCTGGGAAGACCTTTGCAGTTGTAGGTCCAAGTGGTTCAGGGAAAAGCACTGTTATATCCATGGTTCAACGTTTCTATGAACCTACTTCAGGTACCTAATGTTAGCTTAGCAGAGGCTATTTAAGATCGTAAATTCATTAGATGGCTTCTGCGAGTCAATTATATAGAAACTGTAAGTGCACACATGCATATCTTATAATGCGCACATTTTCTAGGTAAAATTCTGCTGGACGGGCATGATCTTAAGACTCTCGAATTGAAATGGTTAAGAGAACAAATGGGATTGGTCAGTCAAGAACCAGCATTGTTTGCTACAACCATAGCTGACAATATTCTGTTCGGTAAAGAAGATGCAAGTATGGATCAGATTTATGAAGCTGCTAAAGCTGCCAATGTACATTCTTTTGTTCTACAGTTACCTGATGGTTATCACACCCAGGTGCGTCCTGTCCAATATTTCTTGTCATATAAATAACAACATATGTCTAAACATAGCAAACCGATAGCAATGAAGGACTCCAAGTCCAACATTTCATCTCCTTAAATTAACTCTGTCCTTTCACTTTAAGAAAAGACATCTCATATATAATGAAGTTCAGAAATTTTTAAGACATGGTAAGCAAAAGGAAGAGGAAAGATCCATTGATCCATTGCTCAATATATGTTTGATTGTTTCTTGATTTAGGTTGGAGAGGGAGGAACACAGCTTTCTGGTGGTCAAAAACAAAGACTGGCTATAGCAAGAGCAGTGCTGAGGAATCCAAAGATATTACTTTTAGATGAGGCCACCAGTGCTCTTGATGCAGAATCTGAACTCACTGTGCAACAAGCCCTGGAGACAATTATGGCAAATCGGACTACAATTGTCGTCGCACACCGGTTATCTACAATTCGAGATGTTGATACAATCATTGTTTTGAAAAATGGTCAAGTTGTTGAAAGTGGGAGTCACTTGGAATTGATATCCAAGGGAGGAGAATATGCAAGCATGGCGAGTCTGCAAGTATCAGAACATGTTACAGATGCAAGCTCGATACACTCTGGAACAGCTGGAAAATCTAGCTTTCAAGAACTTACAAGCAGTCAAAATCAGGAAGTTACAACAAGAGAGCTGAAGTCAAATGATGAAAACCTGTCCCCGGCCAACTTTTCTCCCACCCCATCCATTTGGGAACTAGTAAAACTAAATGCACCGGAATGGCCTTATGCAGTGCTTGGGTCAGTTGGCGCAATGATTGCTGGCATGGAAGCACCTCTGTTTGCCCTTGGAATTACACATATGCTGACTGCATTTTATTCTCCTGATAATTCTCAAATGAAAAAAGAGGTTCATCTCGTAGCTCTTATTTTTGTTGGAGCGGCTGTTGTTACTGTTCCTATTTATATACTTCAACACTACTTTTATACACTAATGGGGGAGCGTCTGATAACTCGTGTTCGCCTATCAATATTCTCAGGTTTTTTTCTTACCCATTTAATTATTTAATGTCATGCAATGTCAAGCATCTGCAAAATTCAACATTTGTATGATGAACAATCCAGGCAATGAATGCTGTCCACAATCAACAGAATTGGCGAGTTGTAAATCAAGGCAACTTTCAGTCCTTGATTGTGTAGCTTTGTAGATCTGAAACTCTCTTTTGTTTCAAATGCAGCTATCCTTTGCAATGAGATTGGCTGGTTTGATTTAGATGAGAATAGTACTGGCTCACTGACATCAACTTTAGCTGCCGATGCGACCTTAGTTCGAAGTACTCTTGCTGACCGTCTCTCAACAATGGTGCAGAATGTATCACTCACTGTAACAGCATTTGTTATCGGCTTTTCATTAAGTTGGAGGGTGTCAGCTGTTATCATTGCTTGCTTCCCTCTACTTATTGGCGCTGCCATAACTGAGGCAAGTCCTTAAAGCCTCCGTGATAACAATTTTCAGATCGGTTTGTTCTGTTTTATGTTTCGTACTATAGTATCATCCTCATTTTCCAACTTATGTTTCCCTACTTGTGAAATCTGCAGCAATTATTTCTCAAGGGATTTGGGGGAGACTATCGTTCTTACACTAGAGCAAATGCCGTGGCACGTGAAGCAATTGCGAATATTCGTACCGTAGCTTCATTTGGTGCTGAAGAACGAATTGCTCATCAGTTTGCATCTGAACTAAACAAACCAAACAAACAAGTAATTTTACAGGGACATATATCAGGCATTGGATATGGTGCATCCCAGTTTTTCTGTTTTTGTGCATATGCACTTGGTATTTGGTATGCATCAGTAGTAATCTCACACAACGAATCCGATTTCAATCATGTCATGAAGTCCTTCATGGTTTTGGTAATGACTTCATATGCTATAGCAGAAACGGTAGCGCTCACACCAGACATTATGAAGGGTTCACAAGCACTAGAATCGGTTTTCAGTATTCTCCATAGGAAAACAGCCATGGACCCTGATGATCCCACGTCAAAGGTGATAACTGATATCAAAGGGGACGTAGAGCTCAGACATGTGAGTTTCAAGTATCCTGCAAGGCCTGATACAATTATTTTCGAGGATTTAAATCTCAAAGTTTCAGCTGGCAAAAGCCTTGCCGTGGTGGGCCAAAGCGGATCAGGGAAAAGTACTGTAATTGCCTTGATACTGAGGTTCTACGACCCCATTTCCGGAACAGTTCTTATTGATGGATATGATGTTAAGACCTTGAACCTGAAATCATTAAGGCGGAAAATAGGGCTGGTTCAACAGGAGCCAGCATTGTTTTCGACAACAATTTACGAAAACATCAAGTATGGGAATAAAAATGCTTCAGAAATTGAAGTGATGAAGGCAGCCAAAGCGGCCAATGCTCATGGATTCATCAGCAGAATGCATGAAGGATACCATACTCATGTGGGTGATAGAGGACTGCAGTTATCAGGGGGGCAGAAACAGAGAATAGCAATTGCTAGAGCTATACTTAAAGACCCTTCTATTCTTCTTTTGGATGAAGCTACAAGTGCCTTGGATACAGCATCTGAAAAGTTGGTCCAAGAGGCTTTAGATAAACTCATGGAAGGCAGAACAACAGTTCTGGTAGCACACAGGTTGTCAACTGTTCGCGACGCTGATAGCATTGCAGTGATTCAACATGGGAGGGTGGTCGAAATCGGAAGCCATAACCAGCTTATTGGGAAACCTTCTGGTGTTTATAAACAGCTAGTCAGTTTACAGCAAGAAAAGTCATTTTCTTATCAATAAGGATTCTAGACCAAAAACAAATGGATAAGAAACATATATATTTCTATCTATAACTGAATCTATCAAGCTGAAAGTTTCTTCTTGACCTTACTGAATGTATAAGAGAATTTGACACTTGAATCTGAAGAAATTAGTCTTGTTATTGCAATCATTTTTTTTTCTTGGAACCAGTTGACACTTGCTTAAGCTTCATTTGCCACCGATTTCCATCTACATTTTCCAACTCCCTTGCATAGAAGCTTATGTTGAGAATGTGGACACAAATGACAACCACATTTGTATGGCTAAAAAAAAGGGCTTGAAATATGCTGGAAGATTTCATGGCTGCAATTTAGGGGATGATTTTGTGCTTATTTTTTGGAAGAAATCATGGCTAGTTGTTTGCCATTGGTGTTGGAATTGAGGCTAGAAACGGGGATGTTTGTGAGCAAAGTAGAGCCAATTGAGAAGAATGAAAAGAGAGGGAGAGAGAGAGCTGCCTCTGCAGCAGCTTATAGTGGCAAGATGAGTTGAGAGAGATAGGAAATGAGTTGAGTTGAGTTGAGTTTTCTCCTCCTTCATTGTTGTGTAATCGTAGCTTTCTCTGTACCTAATAATATTGGTTGCTAGACAAGTAGACAAACCACGTTAAAATACTGCGTTAAGCTTCCGAGCAAAAATCAATCTGATCCTAACAGCTTTGGCTAAAAGCAGTCAAAAATTTAAGCTAGGTTAACCCAGTTCGGTTTTTGAAGGATAAATTTTGTCTAGACTCGGGCCTACTCATATGCTTTCTCATATTCTAGCTCCAATCATTCAAAGCTTTTGTCAGGCTCAAGTTCTTATTCCTCTCAAGGACATAAATCAAGAAGCTAGAACCAAGTGGATATCAGCCGAGGAAGTTGTTGGAGGGATTGGTGCTTGGTAGGCCACAAACTAACAAGCTCTTTAATCTTGCTGACAGTCTGATCTCCCCATCTGCTGTTGCAGATTATGGATTAATTATATACTTAATTAAGCAATTAGTGGAGCTGGATTTCTCTCTTTCAAATATAAATCAGAGCTGAGATTACCAAACATTCTTGACATGATGCCATGACCTATAAAATCCCAACAACATCTCGTGTCGAGAGGGGAAATACAACAATTTGGCCGGCGGTTCATTATTTTGCTTCCAGCCACTACCTCTGATTATTAATTGATCATAAAGATAAGACTATTGGGACTGGATTAGACCTGGCCACGTGTTTTAGATTCCTACACTACATCCATTTTATGGAGGAAAAATGCCAGACACGTTGATGGACTTTCCATGCCACATTACATGCTTTATATTTCCTCTTTTTTCTTTTTTCTTTTTTTGTCTGTGTTTTTCCTTATATTACTTGGTTGAAAATCTAGAAGCAAGAAATAGCAGAAGCATAGTCCATTTGATCCCTTGACTTATGAAGGCAATAATGAAAAGAAATACTCCACATGATCGGCCATGGTGAATTCCCTAAGGATAATTTAACATATTTTTTTCTAGTTTTTTCTTCAATTTTATATGAAACAAAAAAAATAACAAAAAGACATTGTGAAAGACATTGACTCTTTAATTTTCTAAGAGCTTGAAATCGACGAAAGCTGATAAGTATAGGACGGATCGAGTGAAACAAAAACAGAAGTACAGGGATCGACTTTCACTGGCATCGCATTTGATTTATATTCGAGGATACGGCAGTCAGTCGTTGCAGTTAAAATGTTTTTTATTTAAAAATATATTATATTAATATTTTTT
>Ga0325410_1004048_pt1 | contig 16468 bp, 10 predicted proteins | sample PopdelMetagenome_16_FD_206182 | JGI IMG/M metagenome (GOLD analysis project Ga0325410, IMG submission 206182) | Populus deltoides microbial communities from Bellville, Georgia, United States - Xylem-PdIQD-R3 | ecosystem: Host-associated > Plants > Phyllosphere > Stem > Wood/Secondary xylem...
AGATAAAATTAGACAAATAATCTTGCCAAAATCAAACCTCCACAAGCCCCTTCAGTTATTGCCTTTACTGTCATCCTTTTCTTCTTTCCTTGTGTTTCAGGTGATTTGTTACCAATGGAGGTTTTTGGAGCCATGAGAGAGGCTAGCGTATCGCGGGTCACGATGAGAGAAGAAATTGACAGTGATGGTTGACATAATAAGAATAAGAAGGGTGGTTGGTGGCCTTTCGAAATGAGAGAGATGAAGGAGATGTGTTCGGTCAGTCTAGGTTGGTTTTTGTGGGTGGTTCTTATTCTAATTGGTTTGTAGCCGGGTAATATTGTTTTTGTGTTTGAAAAATATTTTTAAAATTAATATTTTTTAATTATTTTAAATAGTTTCATATGTTTATATAAAATTAAAATTTTTAAAAAACTGTTATTACCGTCTCAAATATTATTTAAATATTGAGAGTGTGGTTGCGGTTGTTTTTTAAAGTGTTTTTCACTCGGAAATACATCAAAATAATATTTTTTTTATTTTTAAAAATTATTTTTAATATCAGCGCATCAAAATAATCTGAAAATACTAAAAAAATATTAATTTAAAATAAATAAATAAAATATAAAAACAAAAGAATAATCAACTAAAATATTTTTGTCCTTGATTTTTATTTCTTTCAATTCTCTCTCTCTCCTTCCTTTTTCACTCACCAACTTTTATTTTTCATTTTTCCTAACTCATTTGTTTTCTCTCACTCATTTTTTCTTATTTCTTCTCTTTTTTGTCTTCTTTTATTTTCATCAATTTTTCTTTGCTTGATTTCTTTACCTTTTCCTTCGCTCACCATTTTTTTCTCTTTTCTTTTTTATATTTCTAAAAGCTCGACACTAAATAAAATATGCAAAAGTATTAAAATCATGAAACGACTGTAATGTTTAAAAATTTAATCAAATTGCATCAAAAAGATATTTTTTTGAAAAAAGTTGAAACGTTGTGAAGAGTGAAAGGTGGACAAAAGAAACGGATTTAGAGATAGAAGCTATCGAGAGAAATAATATATGGGAGTTGATAGAACTACCTGCTGGAGGGAAGAAGATTGGGGTAAAATCGATTTATAAAACAAAGCTCAATAAGAATGGAGAAGAGTGGATAAATACAGCTCTTGGTTGGTATAAAAAGGATACACTCGTAAATATAAAAGTGGATTATGCAAAAGTATTTGCACTTGTAGCTCTGTTAAATATAATTCAAATACTGATTTCACTTGCAACCTGAAAAGAGTGGAAAAATTATCAGTTAAACGCGAACTCAACTTTCTTTCATGGTGAATGTGAAGAAGTATTTATTGAACAACCTCCTCATTATGAACACAGGGGTAATGGGTAGGTTTACAAAGTGAAAAAAAACGTGTATGAATTTAAAACGAGTTTCTTAGAATAACTGACATGGTTCTTGAAGAAATAATTAGATAATAATATAAATAATATTTTGATATTTTATTTAAAAATTTAAGCTATTGGGTTAAGATGGTTCTTTGACGTAGTATCGGAGCTTTGATGATCAAGAGATCACTAATTCGAATCTCACCATTTTCATTTACTTTTAAAAAATTAAGTATAAGAGAATGTAAATATATACAAGTTTCAAGTTAAAATGATTTTTATTTGAGAGAGTGTGTTAGAAAATAATATAAATTATATATTGAAATTTTATCTAAATATTTAAATTATTAGATTAAGATATTTGTTTGACAATCTTATCCACCAATAAAGCTGAGATCATTGTTGCAGCTTCATGTATTTATCAAGCAATATGGTCAAGATGGATATTACACTGACCGAGGCATTAAGCCCGAGTTGAGGTTCTGTTCTTTTTGTGGTTCTTCTCCATACTAAAATTGCGGGTTCAGAATCTTGCTTTTACAAATTATTTTTATTTGTGGACTGAAAGTTGTTAGCTATAATTTGTCTTGATAGTTAAATGTTGGCTTGATTTTGTTTTATGCTGGCAACAAAGAAGTAATTTGCAGAATGGAAGGTGCTTGATGATTTCGGAGAAAGAGAAAGGAAGGAAATGACAGGAAAAAAAAACACTTCAGTTGGATATGATAATAATAACAGTAATGTTATATGGTACATACAAACAGAGATTTACATCTCGCAAATGTAAGAGATCATCAAACACTGGTGTTTTTTCTAGGGTTTGGATACAAATCTTGATGATGACTTCATTGGCTGGAAGAGAATCCAAAAGAAAAAAAGCAAAAGAAAAAGATTTTACTGTACACAAAATCAATAATGGGAGTGTACAGTTTCTCATGGTTTTACAAGGGCTCTTTGTGCTGAACAGATCACCATCATCTCTTCTCTGCCTCAGATCAATCAACAGTTTCCGCTGAGTTTCTTATGACTCTTCTTTGAGAGACTAAAAGCCAAATCACACGTTACAGTCCGCCGGAGATTGGTTTTATTTGCAAGCGAATGCTAGACTGGTCAGATGGACGAGGGTGTCAATTACCGGAGTAGTTAATTCCATTCAAGAGTTTGTTTACCTTTACGTTGATTTTTCGAAGGGTAATTGCTTTGCTCCTTTTTCAACAGCATCTCTCCACAATCTATATCTTACTCCTAGTTTATCATAGGATACTGGCCAATTCCACACATTGGCACCGTTGATCATTCGCTCTTGCTGGCCGAGGACAAGGCGTAGATCCTCATTCAACACCTGTTTCATACAAGTCAGAATACTCCCAACTATATGACAGCTCAGAGTTTCAGGTGGTGCCATGCTGGTGGCTTTTGAGTTCAAAGCTCAACCTAATGATCAAGACGGTAAAAATAAACATAATATAAGACCTGAACGACGGAAAATTATGTACCTGTTCAGCAAAATGTCTCCATAGGTAATGCATGAAAGGAACATGCTTCAGCACAGGAGCAAAATCCAGTGACATTCTGTATAATAACCTAGTCTTGTGTCTCGAGGAAGGCAAGCAAACATGAAGTTGGTGGAGGTGAGTTGCACACTCTCTGGTGCTTTGTCCCTCTAGTTTTCCTGGCTTTGAGATCCCAATGGTCGATAGCACCATGCAAGGTGGTCGAAATTCCATATCTATGGGATATGGGTCCCAATACCCTTGGAGGCCAGATGCAGGCGTTAAAAATTTCACCAAGCTGAGAGTTTAGATCACAAACAAAACAAAAGGATTTCAAGTCACCTTTCCTTATCCTCACATAAAGTTATCATCGCGAGCACCATTAAATTGATTTCTAACACCAATCAGAGATATAGGGCGGATTGATCACATGTTAATGACTTGCAATTTGCAATCTGGATGGAAGTGCATTCATTCATACATTGTTTTTCATGTCATTTGAAAGAAATAACGGATCTACCATGTGGAATCATTGAAAAAACTGAAATTTTCCTCTCTTAGTATCTGTTTTGGGATTGCGGCCCATATAGAAGTTAGTCAAAATAAAAAATAAAAAAATTGCTTCAATTTTTTTTTTATGTTTTCGGATCGTTTTGATGTGCTAATGTCAAAAATGATTTTTTTAAAATAAAAAAATTTATTATTTTGATACATTTATGAACGATATCACTTTGAAAAGCAACTACTACTACATTCTCAAACAGTCATTTAATAGTGAAATCTTTTAACCATATTCAAAGATGTTACGTTCCAGCTCAACAGTAAGAAGTTATATGAACAAACCTGGGAACGCTCCACCCCTTGGCAAAGGTTGATGTGTGAGTAAAAGGGGCATGCGCAAGATCTAAGAGGTTATCCAGAAGTAGGCCATGTTCCACCGGAAGTTCCATCACAATCTATCATATGCAAGGCATAACATACATGAGATGACATGCTTGTTAATAAATCATGCAAGCGTAATTCGCAATCTTTCATCTTTTACAGAAGGTAAAAGTATCTAGATGAATCCAAATCATACCTCAGCATGGACTTGAAAACCTGGAGGAGGTTGTAATGAAGGAAGGGTTGCTGCAGGAGGGTCACTGCCAGGCCAAACCAAAATCATACCTTCTTGCTCAAAACATGGCAATGATTTTATCTTCACATTAAGTAATCGTGTAGAAGGCATTTTCTCACATTTTCCATCTGTTGAATATTCCCACCCTGATATTTTTTTATCACCAAATTTTAAATACTCAGTGATCTATTCTTTCTTTCCCTGCTTAATCACAAGCAAACATTCAAACCATTTACTATAATTCTCACTGACCATGGTAAGGACATCGGACTCGACCCTCATTCACTGAACCAAGGTGAAGTGGACATGCTCTGTGTGCACAGGTGTTCCGGACACATCCTGGTTTCCCATCCATGCCACGAAAGAGAACCCATGGTTCCTCAAAACAATCAATTGGAATCTGAAACAGAGTGTGGTGAAGGAACTCATAAGAAGACATTCACAAGCTATTGAAATCACAAACGCTTCACAGGGGCGGCTCCTTCCCTCCCCTTTCAAAGTAAAATGTTAGCAGAACTGTAGCAATAAAAATGCTGTTATTTGCAATGTCTGTCGAGTTCCTTTCCATGATGGTATTTCACAAATACATAATGAATCACAATTGAAAAGAGTAGTTTACCATGGTGCCATCCTTCAGATCAGTGGAGAAAGCAACAGGATACCAGAAATTCTTCAGGTGAGGATGGTAAGGTTGAACTGGACCTGACACTTTCAAGTTTTTCCGGGGTGACTTGTTTTTTACAGTATCCAGAGATTGAGTTGAAGTGCTGGGAGAAGGGGATGCTTGGTCAGACTCTGCTGAGTTCCTGTCTTGTAACAGCCTATCATTGACCAATTCTTCCATGTAAGCTAGTTTATCTAAGGCAGTAGAAACCCTTGCTTCAGATATATGAACCTGTTATTATTCATGGGTCAGGCATCACAATGTTTATGGAATTGTAAACCTCTACAGCATCTAAAAAGAATTTGATGGTCAAAATTGAAGAGTTTGCTTAATAGCATTGGATGAATGTATGTATCACTTGATCTGTGAACTGGATCCTGATCTAATGAATGTATGCAACCAATTAGTGCTTATTTGCGTCTCAACAGGTATGCATTTTCCATTAATAGAGGGTAGTTTTCCAAACCTGTCTGTGAGCTTGGGATAACTCATCTTGCAACTCCGCAAGCTCCTTCTTCATGGTGCCAATAGACTTGTAATCACGAGCTAAGGGATTTAGAACTTCCACAACCTGCAACCACATTTCCCAATGTGAGACTTGAAAGTCACCTTAGTAGGACATTACTCTCGGTTTAAATTAAAGTAATGAATTTCAACAGACCTTTTCATGAAGGATCATGATAGTAAGTAGATCTTGCCGAGCTCGCCAATCACAGTACTGAATATCATATCTTGCCACTTCAAGTGCTTGATAAGCATCCAAGAACTTCCCTTTAAACTGTGGCATCTTAGACCTCGGATCCTCAACATCAAAGAGTGGACCCCATGTACTCTTCTTATCTAACAACCCACCTTCCTCCCCTAATACTGCAAACACCCTAAACCCCCCTCTAACGCCCTGAAAATCCACACACCGATCACAATTGAAGCCATAAAAGTTTACCATAATCTTAGCAGGAAACTATGATCACTATCTAACATAGAACCAAACCAATAAAATATAAGAGAATAAACACGAGTAGCATGGTCAGCAACTGTGAGGGTACGGAGATGACTATCATCGCTATCTAACTTTGAACTGAACAAGCCAAGTAAATTTTCCTTCAGATTACCATAAACTAAGATCAATTTAACAAGAGAAAAAAATCACATCTTTTGAAGGTAAGCACCAGTAACATTGCTAATTCAATTAACTCATTCAATTTTCCTCTAAATGTAGTAGACCAGAGCCCCTGCAACGACAGCAGATAACCTACCAAGAATTCCTATATCTTAGTGTAATCATATTTTGTATAAAGTTGAGAAAATATCATGATAAGATTTTAGGAAATGAACCAAAAGCCATTTTTTTAATATCCCACTACAGAGAGATATAGTTAAAGAAGAAAGACACAACAAATATCTCATGATAAGTATATCTTCAAATAAAGCTAGCAAGAACCCAGATAAGCGTACAGACAGGTAAATAGAGGAGAAAACATTACCTTTTTACAGTTGAGCTTAGATGATCTACATAGAGAAATGGGCACAGAGAGAGCTGCAGCAGTTGCAAAGGCGGTCATGGCGTTTGAAACTTTGCAGACAAAGCTGCAAGTAAGAGAGATCAAAAAAAAGAAAATCCATTTTTAGAGGGAGAGATTTATTTGTTGATAAGAGGTTGGTGTTTCGCGCTATCTCCGCTGGCCTCCCATGGGTTGCCATGTGGACAGACGTGGACTCAGCAGTCTACCACGTGGCATCTCCTTCTTCCACATGCTCGCTCTTGTCTGAGAGAAGGGGATTTTTGGTTCTTGCAATTGTGGGGCTTTCTGCTTTCATATCTTGCCAGCTAGGATTCTCTAGATATCTTTCTCTATCTCTTTGTGTTTTCTATTTTGTTTTTTTATTCTGCTACTATTTGTTTATTTTATTTATATTTCTTTCTTTTCTTTTGTTGATTTTGAAAGTTTTGTAGGTGGGATTAACTTGCAAGTTAGAGCTATGCTTATTATAAATGTGATGTGATGTGAATTAAAACCATATCCTCCAATTATCTTTTGTTAGTTTGCTATTAGATTTGGTGCCCGTAATCCATGGGTAATTTGTTTTTTTTTTTTACATAAAAATTAAGTAGCTTAAAGAATTTGAGATTGAGTCATTGGTTTAATTAATAATTTAAATAATATAAAAAACTATAATAATAATAATAAATAAATAAGAAAAAACATTAATTTTTTATTTTAAAAATAAGCATGATTTCATATGAATTATCAAACAACTTAATATTTAAGAGTGAAAATATAAAATAAATAATTTAAAATATAAAAAACCCTGTAAACTGAATGAACTCGCAAACTTCACAACCATGGATATAAGACTGCAATAATCACATAGAAATAAAAGTAGAAAAAAAGTTTGAAAGATGAAATTGAAATAAAAAAACAAAACAAAAATCAATTCGTGTTAGCCTTTAAAACCAGGATTCTAGTCATGAACCCGAGACTAACCCCATATAAAGAAAATTAAAAAAAAATAAAAATTCAAAACTAAAAAAAAGGATTAAAAATAAAAAAATATTAGCTAAAAAAAAACCAAGCAAAGTCAGACGAACTTTCAAAATCTGTTCTAATCTCTAATACTCGCAACTTATGAAATCCTGGACTCGGGTTATATCAAGAAGCTTAATTCCTAATCAATTTAATTTTGAATGATGAAATCATGGAAAAAAAATTAATAAAAGTTTTTTGCAAAATAAAAAAAAAGATAGCAACAAAAAGAATGAGGATAAAATTTAATAGAAAAAAATCCAAAGATGAAATTAAAAAAACAATTAAAAAAATAATTCCAAATAAAAAAATAGCAATAAAAAAAATAAAAATCAAATTTAAAAGATTAAAAAATCATTAGGGTGAAATTGAAAAAAAAAATTGATAGATCATTCAAAATTTTTTTAAAAAATAATAATCAAAAGGACATAGACCAATTAAGAAGGAAAAATAAATTGCACGGGCTGGTTTGGATTTTTAAAGGAGCTAACATTGAATTCGAGGTGGAGAAAGAGAAAGGGTAAAAAAGAAATTGTCATCGACATCAAACCCAAGGTGCTTTTGGGGCACGTGCCACCCTATTACATCAGAAGTAGGAGTGTTCACGGTTCGGTTTGGTTCGGTTTGGTTTAGACTTAAAAAACCAACCAAATCGAATTTTAGTATTTTTGGTGAATATCAACTGAACCGGACCGGAAACCGATTCAAACCGAACCGGTCTGGTTCGGTTAAATCCGGTTTTTTTGGAAAAAACCGGGAAACCTAATCCCTTAATATATAGGGTTTTTTTTTTGTTTTTTCCGGTTCGGTTTGAACCGGTGTTTTTGGAATAGATGCTACTGCCCATCAAAGGAGGTAGCTAAAAGGGTTGCATTAGATGGGCTGGAAGATTCTCAAATCCGTGTTTTTGGCTTGCCCATCCGACCGTCTTTTGCTCTTGCAGTTCTTTTGAAGGTGCACAATTGTTATCGCACATTTGCATTCACACATGCTCTACTACGATGATTTGCTCAACTGATTGCTTCTTTTGTTTCTTGTTATGTAGGATGAGTTAAGAGAAGAGCTTGAACTGGACCCTGATTTGCCTGCAGTTTTACTGATGGGAGGTGGTGAAGGTATGAGGCCTGTTAAGAAAACAACATTTATCTTGTTGTTAACAAACCTAATCTGGGAAAGATGAAGATGAAGATGGAATAGACTTAGAATAAACTTTCAAACCCACTAAACAAAGAATCAAAGATGAAGATGAAATTTACCTTGCTGTCGTTGCTAAAATGAAGACGCCTGAAAGATGGAGATAGTTTCTGGGAACGATGAAGATGGAGACGGTTTCTGGAAAAGATGAATATGGAATAGACTCAGAATATGCTTTCAAACCCACGAAACAAAGAATCAAAGAAAATGGAATTTACCTTGTTGTAGTTGCTTCTTAAATGAAGAAGGTTTCTGGGAAAGGAAGATTGAAGATTGGGAATTTTCTGTTGGAAGTGGGAAGGAAGGAGACGGCTCTGTGAGAATTGAGATGAGAATGAGATGTTAGGGTTAGGGAGGGATATAATAAAGTTAACTATTTATACTGCCTTTTTTTTAATTGTTTAATGGGTCCGGTTTGGTTTGGCCCGGTTTCTGGGTCAAAACCGAAATCGAACCGGACCTGTTAACATTTATGGTTTTTTAAATTGGTTTAATCAGTTTTTAATTTTGGTTCGGTTTTTTCGGTTAATTTTTCATCGATTTTCTCGGTTAATCGGTTATTTTAAACACCCATAATCAGAAGTATTGAGACCTTTCAAATGTTGTCATTCAAGATAGTGTTTGGTAGTTAAACAATCCATCACTCGCCGTTTAAAAAGCACAAGGGTCATCCACTCCACGCACGTGCCAACATGTTTTTTTGTTAATATTTAATATATGTTCAATTACAATAATGCCCATGAGTAATCTTTAAATTAACAAAAAAAAAACATTGTAAAAGAACAAAAAAGTCATTGAGTTATGTTGATTTTGTCTTTAAGAGAAATAAAGTAATTTTATTATTTCAAAAAAAATTGAAAAGACCACAATGCTCCTTATTGAAAGGCATTATATTTTTTTATTGTAATGTTAAATAAGTAATTTTACTATGCAAAAAAGATGATGAAACTACACCTGCATTAAATTGTTAAAGACAAATGTATCATGTTGAAAAAATCACTTTACCCTTAATGTCTAGATCAAATGTTTTTTTTGGTCTAGGAATAATTTTGTTATTTTACTATTCCAAAGGATAGTGTTTTGTTCCTTGGAATGCAATAACTTTCCTTCTCCTTTTAGGTTATTTATTTATTTATTTATTTTTGTATTCAAAAAGGGTGAGTAGAAAAACAAAAATTAATAATGTTATTTAATATATTTATATTATTATATAAATATTCCTAAAACATGAAATTAACTTTATATACATTTAAACTCATATTATAAGAGATGCCATCCAAATTGTACATGGATTATGATGAAATCGTGGAAATACTTCACAGAAAAATATTGATTTTTCCTAGTTGATGAATTATAAGTCTGAGTCGTGCTCATAAAACAAGTCTCTCATGGAAAGAGAGGTAGTCTGATGATTAAGTTAGTATTTAATTTTTTTCTCAAACGACAAGCATATAAAAATTCAAGAAGATGAAAAATGGTGTTTTTTTTTGTAAGGGAGATGTGTATTCTCTATCTCGTGTTATCTATATAACGGAGAAGTGTAGAATAAGTGTTCAAACCATTTTTTCTCTCTCAAAACCTGAAAAATATCTAACAAATATCTTAGAAAATATATTATTCATGAATAGTATGAATAATGATAAATAATATTGTCGCACCCGACATCGCTGCGGCCCACAAATAAATTCTCGAATTATGGAAAAAAAAAACAGATATCTGGCATCTTGTTCTTTTAGCGAAAAAGGTCTTGTTTGAGGAGTCGCCACCTAGTATTATGGTCATTAGAAACCCTAACTGGTCAACAGAGATTCTATGGTTCGAGATTGGTTACGTAAAAGGGAAGATATTATCACCCCTTAAACGTTCTGCCTATGGCAGACTGCATTGTTGATTTTGTCTTAAATTGATAAATATTTATTAGTTTATGCTATGATGATTTGTTTATAATATTCCTGACTCTGGCGCCAATGAATATTCGAGCTCAAATAATTCCAACTCTGGCGTTGGTAAAAATTCGTAACTACGAAAAAAAAATTAGATCAATATTTTTTATTCCTTACTCTAGCGTGTAGTGAATAAATAAATAAAAATAAATTTATTTTTACACATGCATATATTTTTTTATTTTTCTAGCTAAAAATAAAATATAACGAATAAAAATAATAAAAATTTAAACCGGTATTTTTATTCATGACTCTGGCGTAAATGAATAAACCAATAAATTTACATTATTTTTATTCATGCATACACATTTTTTTAAAATTTTTAAATTTTTTTCTATTTTTCTATTTTTTATTTTTTTATTTTTTTAATTTCTGGGGTTGGACCCAGCTCAGCCCACATGGGCTGGCTAGACCAAGCCAGTGGCCCGGCTGGGCTAAGCAACACGCGTGCGCTAACGCCCTCGTGTTACTACACAGTGCAAGTGAATTAAAATTCACTTGCATGGTGTAAAAGCTACTTGATCGAAATAATACGAGAAGAGGAAACTCTTACCTGGTCTGCTGGAGGCGATGGAGACGATGGCGAAGCTCTAGCTGGTCGATCTCCTGTGCTCCCTCCGGTTTTCTGTTTCTATGTGTTTGCTGAGAGACAGACGAAGACGATGATATATGAAGTTCGTGCTCTGCCTTCCCCTGTTTTCTGGGGTTTTTTCTCTGGATTTTGCTCCAGTTCCTCCTGTTCTCGGTTTTTTTCCCCCTGGCTTTGCTCTTTTTTACCTCTGGTTTTCGGGTCCAATTCCCCCCAGTTTTCCCCAGTTCTTCCCCTTGTGATTCCTCATCTTCTCTGGCTTTATAGCCAGAGAATGCCAAGCATTTGAAACGGCTTCCATCCTTTACTCCAGCAACGGCTCCTGAGGAGGAAGACGAAGAAGGCGATTAACAAATTCTAAAAACAGCGCCGTTTGTGTGATGGGAACAACCATTTTCAATCTGGTCACTAAAGTTCTGAAATCGTGCAATCAAGTCCCTGGGTAAATTGTAATTGGATCCCTGTATTTCTGCTCCTTTTACAAGCTAGTCCTTGGACTTTACTCTGCTGCAATTTTGCCCCCTAATTAACCCAAACTTTGGTATTTCTCCAATTAAGTCCCTGATTTTATTAATTTAATTAAATCCAAAGTACAATTAAGTCTAAAACTTATCAATTCTCCAATTAAGCCCCTGATTGGATTAATTAAATTAATTCCAGGCTTAATTAAGTCACAAAACTTATCAATCCTCCAATTAAACCCTTGATTGGATGAATTAAATAAATTTCAAGCTTAATGAAGTCTAAAAATTTATCAATTCTCCAATTAAACCCTTAATTGGATTAATTAAATTAATTCCAAGCTTAATTAGATTAATTCCAAAGTTTAATTAAACCACAAAACTTCCAATCATTTTGCCCTTAACCCAAATTTTAATTCATTCTTCATTTACTTGTTTTTCCAACATTATTATTTTTTTCATCATTTTTTTCTTTTCAGTAAATAAAATAATAATAATAATTAAAATAAAATGATCAAAAATTGGATTATGACAAGTACCATGCAAATAGTACTAATAAAACAAGGTGAGATAGGGTAGCTCGTCGAGCTAAAAAAAAAAAAAAAGAAAAGGAGAAGAAAGAGAGGGTAAAGAGAGCTACCTTACACCTCGAATAAGTTGAAAAATCACTCTATTTGTAATGAATAGTCTCATCATTGTTTTTCTCTCCTACTGAAAAGAAAAGGAAAAGAAAGAGAAAAAAAAAAAGAAGAAGGTGAAGCTTGGCCTAATCGAGTCTCAGGACTCGAGATTCATTTTGAATGAGTTTCAGATAATAAATATTATTTATAAATAGTAAACAAAATTATATAGAATTTAAAAAGAGATGAAAGTCAAAGAAAAGAAAAAAAAGAAAAAAAAAAGAAAAAAGCTTAGTTGGGCCCTGCCTAACCAAGTCTCGTGGGGCTTGATTGGCTGGATTGGATTGAGGCCAATCTGAGAGATTTAGCAATAGTATTGACTATTCAAGTTACAACTCGATTCCACCGTCAAAAATTTTACACTGTTAACTAACGGTTTTGGAGGGTTTTTTTTTTACTGTGAGCTGTTGAACTTATATAACTCTTCAATTTTCTTTCTTACTAATATATATATATATATATATATATATATATATATATAATGCATGCTCTCAATTTTTATTATAATTGAAAAAAATGCACTTTCATTAACATGTATCGTGAGATATTGTAATTTTTTTCTTTATTATCTTAAACGTTTCTAATTTGATGATGTACCGGCTCTTATTTAACACTCTCTTTTTCTAATTTATCTGGAGTAACTTCTTACATCCCCACTTGCAAGTTTAATACTCTTCTTTTTTTTTCTTTTTTTTTTAAGTAGGAGATTCAATAATAGTAGGCTGCATTTCCTTTGGAAATTTAAATCTGAACTTCGAGTAGAATTTACACGTCATACTCCGTATAATATCCTCTTGAAGAAAACGGATCAAAACAAAAGGACTCGAATCTATGATTTCAGCCTTATCAAATATGGACAAATAAAACATAGAAGAAAAAAAAAACTAAATCAACCAAACTTTGTGAATGAAATAACTCAATTAAAGGTAACCAAGAAACATTATCAAACTCAACTCTAACATAATCTAACATTGAATAACAAAACATAAAAAAATATTAGATCTAAAAAAAACTTAAAAAACACATGAGGTAACTCGCCAAACTTGTTATATAAGTGATGGGACCGGGATAAATAAATAGGAAGGAAATTGTAGAAAATCACCAAGCCCAATATATATATAAAAAAAAAACCTCTAACTTGAAGGATTGAACTAAAAAGAAAATTAATTTTCAACCAATATAATATTGAATGATGATATTGAAAAAAATATATAAATTAAAAAAATCTATCAAAGTAAATTAAAAAAATAACAAATAAAAAAACCCAAGATAACCTCGGTAATTTTGAAAATTCATAAAAAAATCATATAGAAAACAGATAAAACGGAGCCTAAACGTTAATAATATAAATGTTAAAAGATAAAATTTAAAAAAAAACACATGAGCTTGAAAAGGGGGGGCAAACAAACACAGGCGAACCCTCTTAAACCTATGCTAATGTCTCAAACTTGTAACCCATGAAATTCTAGATCTAGACTAAATAAAAAATCTCAATCCTTAACCAATTTAATAGTGAAAGATGGAATTGAACAAAAAATATTAATTTCAAAAATTAACTGAAGAAAAATCAACAAAAAATAAGAAATAAAAAGATCCAAAATAATCCTATCATTTTAAAGATTAGTGAGAAATTCAACAGAAAATACATAAATAAAAATAACAACTCTTAATCTTGAATTAAATAAATGTTGAAGGATAAAAGTTAAAAAACATGACCTGAAAGAATGGAAAAAAAAAATTAGTTGAAGAGAATTCAACAAAGAACAGCAAAATAAAACAATTCGGGATAAAAATAAAAGTTTCTAATCTCCAATTGGATAATTTTTTAAGGATTAAACTAAAAAAAAAAGACATGAGCTCAAATAAGGAGGGGGAGAGACCAAGCAAATCTAGGTTAACCTCTGAAACTCACAACCCGTTAAATCATAGACTCGAGCTCAATCAAGAACCTTAGTTTCCAATCAATTTAATGTTAAATGATAAAATTATAAAGAAATATCAACAAAAGAATATGGATTAAATTTAATAGGAAATAAAACTTAAAAAAGATGAAATTGAAAAACAAAATCAATGTAAAACATTATCTCAAATAAAACAAATAACAATAAAAAGAATGGTGCCCGAATTTGAAAGATGAAAAAAATTAAACAAGGATGAAACTAAAAAAGAATTCAGATTTATACATTATTCCAAATAAAATAAATAGTAATAAAAAAAATAAGAACTAAATATGAAGAAAAAATAAATTAAAGAGCTGCTTTGAAATTTTTAAGGTGCATGCGCGAAAATTGAGAAGGAGATAAAAAGAAATCGGAAAAGAAAAGATTGTTGGCATTAAACTAGAGGCTCGATAACCACACCCATCACCACATACATAAGAGGACACCAAGATTATTCAAACATCACCATGAAGTGTAGCATTTGGTCACCGGGTGACCCTGACCCTACATGCACCGTTCGAAGGGCATTGGGGTTACCCACTTATTGACGTGTGCATTGCACACGTTAGTAGTTTTTTTTTTTACATATTTAAAATTTATTAAAATACAAAAATACCCTTATGTCACCTTGATATTAACCAAAAAACTCATAATGAAAGGAAAAAACCCTAGAAGATAGTTGAGTAAATTTTGGATTTAAAGGTATTTAAGTCATTTTACTATGCTAAAAAATTAAAAAGACTAAACAGCCCCTGAATGGAAGTTTATTTTTTTAGGGTAACTAAGTAATTTTACTATGTAAGACCAATTTATCCTCGTATAATTTGAAAATGACAATTGTATCATGGTAAAATAATCGTCTTGCCCTTACTACATAATTCAAAGGTCTTAAATGCCTATGATTTGGAAAGAATAAATCTCATATGCAACAACATTTTCTTTTTTCAGGGATCATCAATATGATTTAAGAACATTGATTTTTGTTAGTCCAAACCTATAAAGGGTTTCATTTAGGGATTGGGTCTCATGGACTTGGGAGTCAAGTTTTTTCCAACAATAACATAGCGAAATGTTTTTTGGATCCAAACTAACACAGTTAAAATAGTAGTATAGGTCTCACCTACCCAACTTGAGATGTGTAGATACCGCACATGTGTCTCACATCAAAAATTCTTTTATTAAGATTTGACCATTTCTTTTTCATTCTTCTCTACTTAAAATGCATTCGGGCCCTTAATTTTTTTTAACCTTAATTTTTTTTTATTATCATTTTATCCATTGTTTTTTTTAAATAACTTATTTTTATTTAAGATGGGGAAAATAAATATTTTTTTTATTTTTTAGCAGATTATTCCGTTATTTTTTTAGCAAAATTTGTTTACTTCCATAATAATGGAACTAAACTTAACTGAATAATAAAATTGAGGGATCAAATGAAGTAGGTAAAGAAGAAGAAAAGGAAATGGGCTGGGACAATAAACCAAGAAGGAGAAAGAAAAGAAAAGGAAAGACAAAAGAAAGAATAAGATATTAGAGACACATCAAAGCTTTAATGATGACATCTTTAGTATCATTGGAAATATCTTGATAAGATGAATTCATATACATCAAAGAAAGATAACAAGACTTCTGTTGCATTGGTCTGTTAGTTTTTTTTTAGCAAAAAATAAATACACAAGTTTTTCAAATGTGTTTTTTTTTAATTCTAATTATAAATTATAAATTATAAATTCTATGTATGCTTTTAATTAAATACACTTAAAACCATCTATTCCAATAAATACCAAAAACAAAATGTTAACACATTTATTTAACTTGCCTTGCTATAGGTCGAATAATTTTTTTCTAACGCAAAAAAATTAATGTGTAGGTGTTATTAGTGTGTCTTTTGACATCGAGTAAAAAATATAACCGTGAATTAAAAATTTTGATGCTTACATATAATAAAATATAGTAAAGATTATATACATTAATAAAAAAAATATATAAGATCTCAAGTTAATTTTTAATGTGGCAGAAGAATGGAACAATGTTGCAATTGTTACAGTAAAACACTATTTTTTTAGTCTTTGTATAATAATTTTTAAAACAAAATTATAAATAAAAAAATTAAGAAACAAATTACAAAAGAATAAAGATAAGAATAAAAAGAAATGTATAAATAGACCAAGTGTAGAGTAATAAATATTTAAAATGTAAAAAATAGAAAATAATATTTTTTTTCAAAAACAAAGTGTAAAAAAAAAGGAAAACTAAAAAAATATTACAAAAAAATAAAGAAAATAAAATAAATGGTAATAAATAGGTCAAATGTAAAATAATTAAATACCAAGTATAAAGAGAAAAAAATATAAAGAAAACTTGCTTTCTTAAAAAAATAAAAAATTACAATTTTACCACCATTACACAAAATATTTTTAAAATAAATGATAAAATTTATAATTATACCTTTTCTATGTAAAAATACTATTTTATTTTATTATATGTATAATAATAAT
>Ga0325410_1004049_pt1 | contig 16464 bp, 8 predicted proteins | sample PopdelMetagenome_16_FD_206182 | JGI IMG/M metagenome (GOLD analysis project Ga0325410, IMG submission 206182) | Populus deltoides microbial communities from Bellville, Georgia, United States - Xylem-PdIQD-R3 | ecosystem: Host-associated > Plants > Phyllosphere > Stem > Wood/Secondary xylem...
CACACACACACACACACACACACACACGAGATACAATTGGGTCTCTAGTCTAGAAGGTCAAGAACCGAAGATGTTGAAGTGTGAACCATAAAACAGGCAAAAACAAATATAAATTATTTGAGCACCGACGGCCGATTAAATGGATGACAATCGACAAGGGAGATTCCGTTTTCATTCATTTTCATTAATAAATTGAAACATAACAAAATTGATTCCACGAAATCTTTTTTTTTGGAAGGTCGGCATTTTACACGATTTTTTTTTCGTACTTAATTGTCCTATGAATATTACTTCTCCTTTTTTAAGTATAGGACTCAAAAACTAGAGGAGATAGAACATACATCTAAAATATTGGAGAGATATTTTTTTTATTGATTTTTTAGATTGGTAATAAAAAAAATTATTAATTTTTCTTAATATAAAAATCCAATATAAGAATATCTTTAAAATTATTGAAAAGAAAACTTAAATTTAAATTGATAAACTCAAATTTAACGGACTCAAAAAATCTCTCGAAAGCCTAAAAACTCATTGTCTCAGACAATATGTCCGGGCTCAATTTTCTTGGGCTCGGTCAAAAGAAGACCCAGCTCCCTTGAGTTCAACTATATTTTGAATTATATTCTCCCTACACCTTTAAGTGCATAAAAATCCTCTAAGGATCCATTATATTTTTATCGATATTAATAGTGTAAGGAATAATGTGTAAAAGTCTTTTAAGAACCTATCATATTTTCATTAATATTAATATAATATTTATCCCTCATTAATATATATGTCAGAGATATTTTCTCTTATTAAAACTATAAGAATAAAATTATACTTTAACCTCTCATCTTCATAAAAAGACAAGAATTGAGACCATAAATTCTTCATACGTCGGGTTCAAAATTTTTAGTTTTTATTGTATATTTATTTTCAAAATCTCTCTCTAAAATATCGTAGTTTTTTTCTCTCGAAAAGATATTTATTTAAGTATCAAAGAGTCCTCAAATTTATTAAAGAAGATTTTTTACAAGTATCAGTCACCGACCACCATAACTTATCAAACACCAAGCATCAGCCACCTCGGTTAGGAAAAATGATCAGATTATCAGAACCAATAGATTAACTAATTATTCAAGATATCAACTTACTTCCAAGATATTTGAATTTTTTAGCATATCATAAAATATAATAAAATAAAAAGATGAGGAGGAATATTTATGAAGGAAAAAGAAGTACGACGTCCTATTAATTATATACATCTAAAAACCTATAGACTTCTCCATATATAATTCAAGAAATTGCCCTTGCATATCTACATCTTCTTATTCCTTTTTCTTTGTTTTTATAAATTGCATAGATACATCTTCATATCAGCGTTATAAATAATTTCACATTGTCAACCAAGTAAAATAAATGGTTTTAATTTTGGGTAAACTTAAAAAAGTCCCTAATATATAGGATAATCCCAATTAGATCCCCAACCTTCTTTTTTTGTCTCAATAAAGTCCTCAACATATCAATAGATTATCAATCAGGTCCTTCGCTAGTTTCAGTTACCAAGACACTTCAAATTGACGCGATTTCTCTCTCCCATTAAAGCCCATGACTTCACTAAATCCTCCTATCATGTGATAAAACGGATTATAAAAAGAAATGTAAATGTTCTATGTTTTTTTAATATTATCTAATCTATTACGTTTTATGATTTTTCATTACAAAAAAAAAAAGGAGAATAATGTGAGTTTTACTTGACTACTTAACAATTTTGTTAACTGAAACCAGGCATCTAATTGAATAAAACATTAGGTTAAGCATCTAACTGATTTTGCCTGTAAAATATTGGGTACTTTTACGAGGTTTGCCCTTAATTACATGCCATGTATATGGATTCCCATAACAATTCTCCCAACCCTATGGATACTAGGGCAAAACATCCAAAATCACTCTAAATAATCCCATAATTTGTATCGTGTGATGATGTGAGGCATTCCATGGTCTGGTTGAATATGACAGATATCCAGACCAGTTTACGTGTACCTCGATTAATTCTCTCACTTCATAATTAGAATAGAAAAATCTTGCTATCCTTGGAAGCTTACAATCCGAATGGATTAGCACAACAGTTTGTGTATTGGATTTTCCTATCTTACATGAAGTTGATGTCAATTAGAGAAGGGTAATTAGCATTTTACATCCTTTTTTGAAAGCTCAGTGTCCTTATACGGTCCCAATCAATCTCCCTGTCTTCATATGGACAAGCATCTACGTATTCGAAATTTTGGTTTAAAAAATCTATGATTTATATATTAAAAAAAAAATCCAAACTTAACTTTTAAAATTTTGTTTTTATGATGCGTTGTATGGAGAAATTTTCTTCCAATTCTCCATGTAAGAATTTCTTAATATCATGTTGCTCTAATTCCAAATCTAACATATCAATCTATGACAATGGAATGAAGATAGAACTATGCCTAACTATAAGAAAAATACTTCAATGACATCGATATTGATACTTTTTTTTTAGGCTCCGCATAAAAAAAATTAGAAAAAAATAAAAGAGAAAATACAAAAAAAATATTGAAAGAAAATAAAAAAAATATATATGAGTAAGAAAAATATACCAAAATGCCTAGGAAATTTTCAACTGCCGAAGGCCTTATTAGCAAATAAAATTTAATTTAAGGAGGAAAAATCAAAATTAAATATTTAAGGACTCATTTGGAATTTATCAAGGTTTAATTAAATTTATTGAGAGCTTAATTGTAAGAAAGATTAATTTTTTTAAATCAATTTAGGCTTTAATTGAAAGATTTAAAGTCTAGGGGTTGAATTGTAATTTTTAAGAGTTAATTTGATTAAATCAGGAGTTTAATTGCATAATTATTGAAGTTTGACAAACAATTAGTAGGATTATCAAATAAATTTTAAAGTCTAGAGGTTTAATTGCATAAATCAAGAGTTTTAATCGATAATACTGCACGCAAATAATCAGCATTGAATCACCGCACACATCTATTTTTCTGATTTTCAATTCCAATACAACTTTTAAATCGAGCATGCAAACCTTATACTCAGTTGTATAAGGTTTAGGCTTTAATTGAAAGATTTAAAATCAATTTAGGCTTTAATTGAAAGATTTAAAGTCTAGGGGTTGAATTGCAATTTTTAAGAGTTAATTTGGTTAAATCAGGAGTTTAATTGCATAATTATTGAAGTTTGACAAACAATTAATAGGATTATCAAATAAATTTTAAAGTCTAGAGGTTTAATTGCATAAATCAAGAGTTTTAATTGATAACACTGCACGCAAATAATCAGCATTGAATCACCGCACACATCTATTTTTCTGATTTTCAATTCCAATACAACTTTTAAATCGAGCATGCAAATCTTATACTCAGTTGTATTGTTGGTATATTTAAATTACACCAACAACCCATTTGTAATTTATTTTTTTGGTTTATATCCAAACCCGAATTTCTATGATATAATATGTATTTTAAATCATTTTATTTAAACAAATCGATTATATTTATTTGTTTAATTTTTCAAATTGGCTAACCAAAAAAATATCTTGAATGATGCTTACACGTTAACCAGCTGACCAAGAAGCCTAGTAGTAAGTAAGAAGCTCCCAAGTTCTATCCCCGTTTACACGGTTTTGCGTCAAGAGTGGTTCCATGTATAAATGCTTTTCTTACTTCGCCATCCTCGAATCTTTTGAAAACTTCATTATGTTGACTTTCGCTTCTTCTTTTAACCGTATATTTATTTTTATGTTTTAAAAATATTTTTAAAAAAATTAAATTTTTTTATTTTTTTCAAATTAATATTTTTATTTTTTTCAAATTATTTTAATGTATTGATGTGAAAAATAATTTTTAAAAAATAAAAAATTATTATTTTAATATATTTTCAAATAAAAAATATTTTAAAAAACAATTACAATACTTCACCTTCCTCGCATCATTTCGAAAACTTCATTATGTTGACTTTGGCTTCTTCTTTTAGAAACAAAATCAGATTATTTTTATGAGAAATGTTTATGATTTTTTAAAATATGCTTACAATCACCTATCAGAATTTTTGCTTTAAGAAAAGGAGCCTGTGGATACTTTTCAATTAAAATAAATAAAATTAAATCTCATATTCAAGGGAAGCTATTCATTATGATAATTTCTTTAATAAAAATTGAAAGTTGGAAATGCAATGATAAATGGAATTTCTCACAGTTTTTTTAGAAATATATTAAAATAATATTTTTATTATTATTTAAAAAAATTACTTTTAATATAAACATATTAAAATGATTCAAAAATATTAAAAAATTAATTTAAAAAAATTCCAATTTTATGAAAAACCGTTTCTTAGAATTCTAACCTCTTTCTAAGTAGAGCAAAAAAAATAAAATAAAAAATAAAAAATCGTGGCCCAAATGAAGTACTTTTGTGCTTGAACTGATGGGCATCAAAAACTATTATTTCCATTTTTTTTAAATTTTTTAGTTTTTCCGTCCAAATGAAAAGAGCAGAACTGGATGGTAATTGACCATTAAAAATTCTTTTATTTTTTCATTTTTTCTTCTAGGACAAAATCTGGTGTTTACATTTTAAAACATATTAAAATAATTTATTTTTTAAAATTTATTTTTAACATTAGTATATTAAAATAATTTTTAAATATTAAATCAATTTAAAAAAAACCTTAAAATTTTAAAAAAGCACATTTAAACCCAAAAAAAAAATAAAACAGAAAGGTGTTAAGTTCTGTTCAGCGAACATCCATGAGCTATCACCGAGTCCACTGGGCTCACTTTTATTCTAGAGTCGTACCTTTTAATAATGGAAAATAGCATCCATGGAAACAAATTGTTTTAAAATTTCATATATATATATCTATAAAAAAATGTTTCTTCAACGTCATTGGATTGAATTGTCACGGCCACTGATTATGCGAGAAATCAGTGTGATTTTTTATTTATTAACATGAATATCCGGGTTAATTTGTGTATATCTCGACTAATTTTACGGGCCTTAAAATTAATGATTATATAAGCATTCAATGTCTATCATATGAGCAACCACAGGACTTAAACCTGAAACCACATGAAATTTTATTTTTTAATTTCAAATTTTTACCATTAAACCACCAAGTATATATTTTTTTTCTTTCTTTATAAGTGAAAGTGGTGGGTCATATATGGATAACAAAATTATTTAATCAAATTTTATATGAGATGAAGACTTGTTCCAGTCAAGTCTTCTCGTAAAACCCTCAAACTCTTGTGGTCAAATCTCCATCGTATGGGTAAAGAAATCATGAAGGGTGGATGACATTCTAAAAAACAATTCATATATATAATATTTGTTAAAAACAATACAGTGATACCTAACCGTTGACAGATTAAAATATTTAATTTTATGATAGCAGAACTTTTTTATTTTTTATTATATATAAAAAAATTTTAAAAAAAGAAATGATTTAAATTCAATTAAAACAAAATGATATGCTAGTATAATTTCACCTTTTCTGATTTTTATTTTTACAGAGAAATATAGCTTTTTTTGTTTTATGTTTTTTATTTAATAAAAAAAATCATAAAAAATATAAAAAATTGGACGACCTGAAACAAGGGCAAGAAAGGCACCCCACTAATTAAAGTCCTTGTACCTTAGCACCATGCTCCATTCTTCACTCGACCTTTTTTACCAAAATATTTGTGTTTTCAACAAATTCTTATAATTTTCACACACACACACACATATATATTCTTTATTTTTTATTTAATTATATTATATCAATAAAAATAACAAAAATCATCAAATAAAATTTAATAAAACAAAATCATTGTGAAGAACCATACACAAACTGAGTTCATAACCTTATTTGAGGTTAACTTAAGTTAAGGGAGTTTAGAAATTTTATTTAGGATTAGGAGGTGTTTCGCGATGTAATTGTATAATGTTTAAAAAAATAAATGAATCGGTTTTTATTTAAAATAATTTTTTTATATATTTTTAAATTGATGTGCTGATATAAAAATAAAATTTAAAAAATAAAAAAATTATTATTTTTATATATTTTTAATTAAAAAATATTTTAAAAAACGAACTTATTATTTCAAACATTTCTCTAATTTAGTGGTATTGAAAGGCGTGTTTAGAAAGGTAAAGGAACCAAAATTGAAAGGGGCACTTGTCAAGGGAACACGTAGAGGAGGTACCGTGTTAATGTTCGATCATTGAAAAGAAAACGACGAACATTGACCTGCAAAAGTTAGCAGGCAACTCGTCTTCTCGATCTGTGTGCCAAAACCGTTTCCTCCTCCTCTGATTATTGATTCCACGTAAATTTTTATTTACGTGTTTGGTTGTCAAAGGGCTAATATTTATAAGTGCATTGTATTTTAAGAAGAAGAAGAAGAAGAAGAAGAAATTACTTAAATTAAAATATAAATATAACTCTATTGAAATAAATATGAATTTTATATTTAAATTATCTTATTTTGGAAAAAAAAAAAACGTTTTGAATTTTTATTTACGTGTTTGGTTGTCAGTGGTTGGCATTATCAGTTTTACTTAAACTTTTAAAATCCTTAATTAAAAGCCTTGCAATATGGCATTGAAATCGTCGTTAACTGAGTGCCCGAGGCACAAAGCATTTAAAGAATCCAGCTCCTTTTGACCCATTCCTAGTCTTTCGTGATGGTTGTACCAAAGACATGAAATTAAGAAACAGTTTGGGGGTTTCAAAAAATTCAAATTTTTTATTTTTGTTAAAATTTAATATGATTTGTATATTTTGGATTGTTTTGATGTGATGATGTTAAAAATAATTTTTAAAAAATAAAAAATACCATTACCATACATTTTGGTATGAAAAATTATTTGAAAAATAACTGCTACCATATTATCAAACATGTCTATATTTTAAAATATTACAATTAAAAATATATTATTTTTTTAATATATCGATTTATTTTTTTCTTAAAAAAAATTTAAAAGTATTTTGTAAGGTAATTTAATAACAACACTAATAAAAATCAAACATTTCTTTGATGTGACGAAATGATTTCAATAAAAGGTGAAGCAAAAAAGTTAAACGAAATATAAATATTTATTAGCTCAATATTTAAAAAATAAATTTGATAAAGATAATTTAAAGAAACAAACATATAGGAAAACATTGTAGTAAAACAAAAATCATATGAGAGAAACACTGTAGTAATTCACAGTATTTTTTTTTAAACTACGAAGCTAAATTCTCAATCAGTTTAATATTTTAAAAAATTAGCAAAGATAATTTTTTTTAAAAAAAAAAAAACAAGAAGAAGTGAGTTTTGGGAAGAAAAAAAAAGGAAACAAAATCTAAGACAAAAAAACAGGGGAAAATAAGAAGAAAAAAAAAAAAACATGGGAAAGCTAACCTTTATCAAGCATATCACCATGATCTGGTACAGAACCAATCTTCACTTTTCAACCACCGTAATAGATATAATATAATAACAACTATGTGGAAAAAACAAAAAGGTTACGTGGGGAACGGGAAAAAAAAAAACAATGGAAAAAAAAAACAAAAGGTTGCGTGGGAAAAGCACTGTTACTTTTCCCACGCGTTTTAGAGTATTTTATTTATTATTTATAATAGATGCTTGTTAATGATTATTTTTAATATTTAAAATTAATTCCCAATTTTTTCTTTATAAAAAAAGTAGACAATATATAAATTCGATCCTCTTGCTTTTAGACATTTGCTCCTCCAGTTCTTCAAAGTTGTAAATATATCCTTGACATTTCTACACCCAAACGCATTTTTGGAATGATTGTGCATGAAAGTATTGTTTAAACGGACTATTTTACATTTTTCCGATTCAATTTTTTTTTATTTAAATAAACTATTATCGCTTTTATCTTATTTAAATATTTAATTTAATATACCTTTGTTAATAAAACAATTTGACCCAATCAAGAAAGATGAGAATTTTTTTCTTATCACTCTTAAACAATTTCTTAGGTAGTGTTTGATTAGATTCTTTTAACAAGAGTGACGAAAAAATAGTAGAGAAATAATAAAACAAGAGACGAGGGAATATTGTGGTTGGTAAATATATAAGATAAAATGAATATATTTGCCTCCTATAGATAAGATAGAATAAAAAGTGAAAAAAAATTATTTAACTCTTATAATTATTACGCTCAAACTTATATGTTTAAACAAAATAATTAGATATTATATTTTTTCTTATTTAGTTTACATTTAATGTTGAAATTAATAATAATATAATAATACTAATTATAAAGCTCAGACTAACTAACACAACATGACCTAGTCAAAACCCGAATTAATTTGCAATCCAAAGTAAAATATTGAGCAAAAACTTGTTGATTTTTTTTTAAAACAATTCTTTTGGTTAAAACAACCTTGTTTTGATAATTTGTTTTTAAATTTTTAGAGTCAATCCCAATTGATTCTTTTGACTCGAGCCTTACTTTGTGATGAGTTTTAAAATTAAGATAATAACTATTTTTATTTTTATACATCTTAGCTAAATAAGTTTGAATTAAGAGTTTTTTTACCAGGATATTTTAAGAATAAAAATGATAAATATTGTTTTTAAAAACATGTCCCCTTTATACTTTATATTATAAAAATATATAAATTTATTCTAAAATAATCTAAGAAAAAATTTTATTTTTATTTTTATATCATCATTCTTAAACCAAACACATTTGTATCCCTACTGTATACATCTCTTATATCCCAAAATAATAATCAAAACACTGCTACCATAGAGTTTGGCCGAAAGGAGATTTTTTTATTACCACTTTGAACAAATCCCTTTAAACATTGTGTGGACAGCATGTCACGTGAGTTTTTAGGTTTCACAATTACAAGACGGAGACGCCTCCCTGCCAAGCATCGTCTAGTCAAGGCCGAAGGACCATATATTTCACCGAACTTTTAAGTCGAAAAAACATGAATGTTAGTAAAATCAATAAATACAAAATATTATTCTTTCCATCCCATAACCAAGCAAATTAGAATTTTTCACATAAATTAAATTTTTTTAAAATATCATGCCAATTCATTCATTTTTTTTAATTATATTCACTGTAATAGTTTTTTAAATTAAAAGTAATTAAACAAAAAAAAAACGTGAATAAAATTTAAAAAATAAAGTAATACAATTTAGTATTAGGTTTTTAGGATTCTTAATAATATATATGTATATTTGGACATATAAATTAGGAAAAAATAACTCAATTTATGTGATAGAGAGAGTATTTAGGATCACAAGTCGTTTTCTATGTCCTCCTTTCACGTCGGATAAACCAGTTTGTTGCCCAATCTTCAAGCCATTGAACCCAAAATCACATTGTACCCCTACTATCTATAAATAATTACCGCTCATGACATTCGTGCCGCTTCCACCCTCTCTGTCTCCTTCCATATCAACGTCGGCAAGCATTAAGCTAAACAGCAATGGCAATTTCCTAGTGAACACAGATCCGAATCCGTAATTTAGTGTGTGTTACTATAGATTAAAATTTTTTTTTTTTAATATATTAAAATATTATTATTTTTTAGATATTTTTTATTTTAATATTATCATATTAAAATTATTAAAAAATATTCTTTTTATATCGAAAACACTTCCAAAACGCAACGGAATATGAAACCCAATGCCAGTCAATGTCTTAATAACCTACCTTTTATCTCTTTGGGTAAACTACAGTTTCATCCTTATAGATCCATTAATATTCCAGTATAACCACATTTTTTAAATTTACTAATTTCACACCCTTATAGTCTTAAAAATAACTGAAGTAACAAAGTGTTTGGGAAGTGGAAGAAAAACGAGGGAGAAACTGGAGAAATTGCTCTAATATAATTAATTACCTTCGCTTGTAGAAAGTTTATCTGGCCTATAAAATTATGATTTTTCTTTTTATAAAAGCAACTTTCTTTTTCATAACCAAGAAAAACCGTTTTCTTTTTTAATATTTTCATTCATCATATATACTATAATTCCTTTTATTTTCATCCATTCCTTTTTTTTTTTCCAAACACAATATTAAGGTTCATTTTTCTTAGCTCTCCTCTCGCATGAATTTTATAATATTTTATAAAAACAATTGAAATCTTTAAGAAAACTAGAAGGATTTTTTTTTCCTTTGTAGTCTAAATAATATCGATATTAATGCAGTGTAAGAGATAATGTATAAAAATCTTTTAAAGAACCACTTTAATTCCATCAATATTAATATTTGTGTAAGAAATATTTATATTTCATTAATACATATGCTAGAGATATTTCCCCTCAATAAAACTATCATGAAAAAATTACACTTTAACCTCTCATCTTTATAAAAAAACAAGTCTTATAGGTTATAAATATACCATGAATCCTTCAAATATTACGTTCACAATCTCTATTCTCTATTGCGTATATATTTTCAGAGATTCTCTCTAAAATATAATTATACTTTTTCAAAAAAAAACATATCTATTTAAATACAAGAGAGTTTCTAAATTCACCAAATGAAACTTTTTGTAAATATTAAGCATCAACTACTACAAATTAATCAATTATTTAAAATATAAACCTTATTCCCGATCTACTCAGACTTGTTTGGAACATCATAACAAAGCCGCCTTGACGCATGACCTGATAGTTTGAGGGAACAAAATAAGAAAATAGAATGGTCAAGGGCTTAGTTGTGTGTTTAGGAAGTGTTTAGACCAATTAGCAAAAAACTATTATGATAGACTTTGAAAATTGTAAACTATAAGGGTTGAAGTGGAGGATTGGTGACAACGTAGGGGTAAAGTCAAGTTTACCGTACAAAAGAGAAGAGGAAGCGCGTATTAAAGGAGACTCGTGGAGGCTTTTATTGCGATGCGTGGAGGAGAGGTGACTAAGCAGTGGCATTCATGCCTTAATACAGACAGATCCTCTCTTCTTCTTCTTCTTCTTCATCCTCTACACATGTCCGATCGTAACGTTTTCTTCTCTCTCTGACAAACCCTAACCTAACCTTCCTCTCCTGTTTTGCGCTCTTGATTCTTTTGTACACACTCACAGGTTTGAAATCACTCGCATTACAAAACCTGCATTGCTCATTTGTTAGATTTCTTTTTGGTTTTCTAAAAAAATAAAATAAAAGAAAAGAAGAGTTGGGTTGCTCAGAATATTTGTGTTTGGTTGCAGAAAGGGAGAAAAGAGAGGAAAAATGACGACGGAGGTGGGAAAAGTTCTGTACATAGTGGTGGTAGACGAGGAAGAAAAAAGAGGGAAAGGGAAAGGGAAAGGGAAAGGGAAAGAGTCTTTTAGATATACGCGTCCGGTTTTGCAGAGTACTCTGCAACTCATGGGATGTAAAGCCCGCCATGCTTTTAAGGTATAACACAAACCTTTTCTTTTTCGTGAATTTTTTTTTGTTGGAAATTTGTTTTATCTTTCTATGTTTTTGAAAGGATTGTGATTAGTTGTAGATTGTAATTGATCGCGGGAAAGAGCGGTTGATAGATCTGGATTCTTGACTACAATATGTTCTATGAATGTACTGTCCTGCATTATTTTGAATAAAATTTGCACTTTTTTTCTTACATTTTTGTATATGAAATGGAAATGTAATTCTTTTCTCGGATCATGTAATTTTCATTGATTATATATTTTTGACTTTGCTTGAAGTTGATCATTTATGTTCATGAAAACATGAAATCTTTTTACAGAAACATTCAATCATGCATAAAAAAATCTTGGCAATTTAAGGATTTGAAGTGTTTTAATCATAGTCTATTCTGCGTATTGCATTGACAATTCTGAGTTATTCTTAGTTTGCTAATTGGATTGTGCACATAATTATGAAATTAGTTATAGCTGTTGACCAGTAACTTGATATTTTGTTTTTTCCTAAAGAGAGTGGACAAACCTTGCTGAGTGTGCCCTTCTCTTTTCAGATTAGCAAAAGGGTTTTTGAGGTCATGAGAAATGAATTTTCAAACGAGGTTTCACTTTCTAAAGAAGTTGAGATAAGAGTGGCGGATGCTTCAAAAGAAAATTCTGAGAGGGAAGATGGCTTGTCGAGTGGAGGTAGCTTGGGCAAAATAGAGGTCAGCAATCGTTTGGTTTCAGAGGAAGATAGAAATAAGAGTATACCATTTGAACTGTACAAAAGGCGTACCACTGTAGTTGTTAGAAGGGAGAGTTTCTTGAATGTTGTTTGTGATGCTCTGACTGAATATAAGTATGTGGGGCCTAACCAGAGGGAGGACTTGGTTTTGGCATGCAGGTAAAGTGTAATCCTTTTATTCCTTTGTTTATACATTATTTCTATCCATGATGACTAGATGAGTGTTGTCACACCTGCATTTATTCCTTTACAAGGTTCTTACTGTGCTAATGGTCATCATTTGCGATTCTTGGAGTATTCAAATATTCTTGTATTGATATGGGTCTACTTGACATAATTTCCCCACATGCTGCTTTACAATTGTGGACATGAAGGAATAAATTCGTAGCTCTGAATGAAAATAAATGAATAATTAGTTCTGCTCTCCCTGCTGTTATTTGTGCTTGCTGGCTGTTTCTTGAACCTGTCATGTTGTACATGCTCCATTGCTAGAAAGGCGCTCTTTGTCAGGTTGTGCTAAAGAGGCAGTGGTGTCCAAGTATTGAATGTGGAAAATTGTCTTGTTCTGATATTTATACTGTTTCTGTGGTTTATTGTATGCTGTGGTATGAACATGGTAAAGAGCAGTTAGCTTTCTGTCGTTCACTCTTTAGCAGAATTCATTTGCACCTCCCTTAAATCCAATACATCCTGTATGAATTCTGTGTTCAATGAGGTACCATCTTTTCATTGCAGAATCCGTGAAAGGAAGGAATCTGTAACTGTGCTGTTGTGTGGTACCAGTGGCTGTGGGAAATCTACTTTGTCTGCATTACTGGTACTTCTTTTACCAAGTAACCATGTTCTTCTTCGAATCTATAATAATGGTTTTTGTCCTGTTGATTTCTTGCTTGTTTTTGGAAGATGAATTTTGCATGTTGTAGTATGTAGTTTTGATAAAAGGGTTGGATTTCTGTGTGTTTTGACAATTCAGAGTGTTCTCCATGGTTGATACAGGGTAACAGATTAGGAGTTACAACAGTGATATCCACTGATTCTATACGACACATGATGAGGAGTTTTGTAGATGAGAAGCAAAATCCTCTGCTTTGGGCTTCTACATACCATGCTGGGGAGTATTTAGATCCTGAGGCAGTTGCAGAAGCAAAGGCTAAAAGAAAAGCAAAGAAACTGGCAGGCATTGCAAATTTGCGTTCTAAGGATGAACTGTCTGATGGTTATACAGCTGGGAAATCTGGTAGTGGAGCACCGGAGGTGACTTCTGGTACTGCTGAGTTTATTAGTCCGAAACAAATGGCGATTGAAGGGTTCAAGGCGCAAAGTGAGATGGTGATTGACAGTCTTGATCGTCTGATTACTGCATGGGAAGAGAGGAAAGAATCAGTAGTTGTTGAGGGTGTTCACTTGAGCCTTAATTTTGTGGTAAATAAATTCCATCAAATTACAGGTCTTTCTGCTGAATTTCTTTCTTTCTTTGTTTATGGGAAAAAATACTTTTTTCAATTTTATTCTGATATGCAGATGGGGCTTATGAAGAAACATCCTTCAATTTTACCATTCATGATATACATTACAAACGAGGACAAACACATGGAGCGATTTGCGGTCCGTGCAAAGTACATGACACTGGACCCTGCTAAGAACAAATATGTGAAGTACATTAGAAACATCAGAACAATCCAAGAATATCTTTGCAAACGGGCAGACAAACATCTTGTCCCCAAAATCAACAATACAAATGTTGACAAGAGTGTGGCAGCTATCCATGCAACAGTCTTCAGCTGCCTACGAAGGCGGGAGGCAGGAGAACAGCTCTATGACCCTACCACAAATACCATTGCTCTTGTCGATGAGGAGTACAGGAACCAGTGTGCTGCAAACTCATTGAGCTCCAAGGGGATGTTTCAGCTTATTCAGAGAAAAGGTTCTTCTAGGCATCTGATGGCTCTTCTTAATACTGACGGGTCTGTTGCAAAGGCTTGGCCTGTTGATTCAGTAGATGGTAATGGGAAGCCTGGATCAGGCCAGGGGACCGATAGTGGAAAAGGGATTCCAATGTATGGACCATTGCAGATAGGCAAGGCTGAACCAGTTAATCTTCAGTTTGGGCACTTTGGGATCAGTGCTTGGCCCAGTGATGGTGGCACGAGTCATGCTGGAAGTGTTGATGAGTCCAGGGCTGATGGGACTGATACAGGGAGCAGGTATTACTCCTCTTGTTGCAGCTCGCCAAGAATGGTTGATGGGGCTGCCAAGGAGGTATTTGAACACTTCTTTTTATTAATCAATTAAAGCTCATATATTTTGAATATCTATGTTGAGGAATGGGTAGATAATTTTGCAATTAAAGGAATAAGATACATAAATGACAGTCTAGCCATCATTGATGTCATTGTTCAGCAGTTCAGGTTATTATCATTAATGATGAAAGATCTGCAATTGATTTTCTATAGACTGCCTTCTTTCTGATTGGAAGTTTTAATTTTTGATTCTTCAGCTGAAGGAGGAGCTTTCAGTGCATGGCAGTGATGAAGAAGCTGACGATCCACCTGAGGTGGACAGTGATGAGGATCCTAGTGATGATGATGCTGAGAAGCACAACCATGAAGAGGTATGTGTTAGTATGTTTTATTTTATTTCTATATTTTAAAACATTATTCATAAAAAAAACCAAATATTAACATTTGTGCATTAATTAGATTTGTATTATATCAAGTTGGTATGAGTGCTGTTTAAACTGCTAAAGGATCTGGTGATTGGCACTGTTCCTCAGGATAGTGCAGCTAGGAAACGCCCAAAAAATGCTTTTGTTGTAAAAAAGGCTGATACTTGATTTTTTTGATCATTTTTTTATTTTTTATTTTTGTTAGTCCTTACATGCATGTCTTTCTCTGATGTACAGATTGGCTCAGTTGACGAGGAATCATCAAAATCAGATGAAGAATACGATGATCTGGCAATGCAGGATGTACAGGAGAACGGTTATTGGTCAGACGATGATGAGGAGTCCAAAGACAGGCTTCCACCTATTTCTTGGGGCCATTCAAGCCCCAAGAGAGGAGACAAGTACAGGCAGAATCTAGAGCGCTTCCTTAGCACCAGAAGCGAGCAGGTGGCCGAACCACTACGCTCTTACTCTTCCATGCTCAGGGAGAAAGGTGAGAGGAGAATGTTGAGTTCAGGCAGTCTAAAAATAAGAAAACGTTCACTCAGCATTCCTGCCATTGGAAAGCATGAGTCCATGGTTGGTGATCCTATTCTCTCTGGAGCACCCCGGAGGTAGCTAAAACGATGTTGTCCTTTTTTTTTCTTTGTTCTTTTTTATTCTTCCTTTTTCCTCGTTCATTTTGTGTCTTCTAGAGAGAGCAACCAAGGCATTTCACCATCTCGTGTGCATCATAGTAGAGTTGCATGACTGGGAGAACTTTTATGACACGCCTTGTTCTTTTTGCTTTCTTTTTTCAGCAAAAGCAATCAAGATAATGAAAAGAACTGCAGTTATTTGAAAGATAGTGGTAGTGTTTTTAATCCTAGGTGGGTGTATACCTGCTTATCTGCTAGACATGCTAGCTAGGGCATGGCTCCAAAATAGAATAGGGCTAACTGGTGCAAATGAGACAAGATACTTATTTTGGCATACCAGACTAGACATGAGCCGTTAATTAATTGGAGTCTGGTTTACAGAATTGAAGAGAGGGGGTCATTCTAGCTTTAGTATCTGTCCTAGTTTTGAAATTTGGATTGTGGGTTAGCTGGATTAATTGGAGTTAATTTAGATTATTTAGGATAATTAATGATATATATTTAGATTATTTGACTACCTTGATCTAATTTATATCTTGGGTTTTGTCATGCTATGATTTTATTATTTTCTAAATCATTATTCCTATTATATTTGGGAAAAAAACACCCATAATTTATTTTAAAACATTGATGATAGAAAAAACACAAGAACATTATTAGTACTTTTTAGTTTCAAATATTTTAAATAATATTGTGTATTCAATTAATTTTACCTTTATTTTTATCAGTTTGCATACTGTTTCACTTTGCTTAAAAAAAAAAGAGTCAAACTAAGCATTGCATTTAATAAATCCCTAAGTAATAACAACGGTATGGAGGTGAATATTAGGTTTTTTTTTTTTTTTTGTTCTTTTTTTCCTTGAGATAGATTCGTATTGAAAAGAAGACTAGTCGGCATTTAGAGCTAACATTATTCGTATTTTTTTAGGAATTATTCATCACAATAACATCAATCACATATCAATCTCAACAGTATTTCTTATATCTGCTTGTTACATTTATATTTGAACCTCTTCTGAAAACGGCTTTTTTTTTT
>Ga0325410_1004052_pt1 | contig 16458 bp, 10 predicted proteins | sample PopdelMetagenome_16_FD_206182 | JGI IMG/M metagenome (GOLD analysis project Ga0325410, IMG submission 206182) | Populus deltoides microbial communities from Bellville, Georgia, United States - Xylem-PdIQD-R3 | ecosystem: Host-associated > Plants > Phyllosphere > Stem > Wood/Secondary xylem...
CATTAACAAACTAAAATAAATGAAAAAAATTAATTAAAAAAGAAAAACACCAAAAACAAACAAAAGGCATCGGCCTTTTCACTGTGGACTACACTGTGTAGTTTACAGTCAATGGCATAAAAAAAGACAAAAAAAAAGTTAAAAAAAAAAACTAACTGGGTTAAAAGAAAAAAAACCTATAGGAAAAAAAATTAATAAAGAAAAAGGAAAAAAAATCTAAATTAACTGGGTAACCTGTTAAACCTGAGATCCGTGTCATGAAAATTTAATAACTAAATAGAAAGAATTTTAATATCAACAAAATAAATTATATATAAAAAATTAATTAAAAAGAGAAAAACAAAGAAGAAAACAAATGAAGAAAAAGAAAAAAATCTGAATTAACTGGGCTAACCTGTCAGACATGAGATCCATGTCATGAAAGTCTTATAACTAAATAGAAAAAAATTTAAAATAAACAAACCAAATTAAAAGAAAAAAATTAATTCAAAAGTTAAAAAAAAAACAAAAACAAACAAAAGTCATTAGTATTTTCATTGTGGATTACACTGTGCAGTCCAGAGTCAAATGTATAAAAACATTAAAAAAAGAAAAAGAAAAAAACTAAAGGCATCAATCGATAATTAAATAGAAAAAAAATTAATATTAATGAACTAAATTAAACAAAAAAATATTAATTAAAAAGAAAAAGAAAAAAAACCTATAAAAAGAAAAAACTAATGAAGAAAAAAAATATATAAATTAACTGGTTTAACCCGTCAAACTTGAGATCCGTGTCATGAAAATCTGATAACTAAATAGAAAAAATTTAATATCAATAAAAAATTAAAAAAAAATAATTGAAAAAAAAAAGCATCAAGCCTTTTCACCGTGGACTCCACTGTGCAGTCCACCATGAAAGGAATAAAAAGAAAAAAGAAAAAAAACGAAAGGCATCAACATTTTCATTGTGGACTGCATACAATATTAAAATATAAAATTAAAAGAAAAAAACTAATCTGAATCAGCTGAGTTAACCTGTCAAATTATATCTTTTTTGTTTTTGTTTTTCTTTTCAATTAATATTGTTTTGTTTAATTTAATTTATTAATATTCTATTTAGTTATAGACTGATGCCTTTAGTTTTCTTTTTCTTTTTTTTTATTTTATGTTTTTATATTTAGTTCTTTTTTCTATTTAATATATATACAGTTCATTCAGATCCAAGAGCCTTGGATGTGTGTGTGGCTGCAAGATCGTGTCATAAAAGTGTGATAATTAAATGGATTGATTAAAAAGAAAAAAACCAACATGAAGAAAAAGAAAAAAAATTTGAATTAACTGGGTTAGCCCATCAAACTTGAGATTCATGTCATAAAAGTTTGATAACTAAATAGAAAAAAAGCGTTGACGGTTTAACCCATAATTAACTCGGTTAACCCGTGAAACCAGGTTAACTAGTCAGACTTGGGATATGTGTCATGAAAGTCTAATAATTAAATAAAAAGAAATTTAACATTAACAAACTAAACTAAACGAAAAAAATTAATTAAAAAAAAACTCCGGGTTACCTTGTCAAACCGGGTTAACTCGTTAAACCTGAGATCTATGTCATAAAAGTTTGGTAACTTAATTAAAAAAAATTAACATTAACAAAATAAAAAAAATAAAAAAAAATGGACGGGTTAACCCAGTATTAACTGGGTTAACCCGTAAAACCAGGATAACTTGTCAAACCTGGGATACATGTCATGAAAGTCTGATAACTAAATAGAAATAAATTTAACATTAACAAATTAAAGTAAATGAAAAAAATTAATTAAAAAGAAAAAAAAAAGCAAAAACAAAAAACTTTGCGTTAACTCGTCAAACCAGATTAATCCGTTAAACCTGAGATCCTTGTCATGAAAGTCTGATAACTAAATAAAAAAATATTTAACATTAACAAAAGAAAAAAATGGACGGGTTAATCCAGAATTAACTGGGTTAACCCATGAAACCTGGGATATGTGTTATGAAAGTCTGATAACTAAATAGAAACTAAAGTAAATGAAAAAAAATTAATTAAAAAAAAAATAAGAATCCGGGTTAACTCGTGAAATCAAGTTAACCTGTTAAACTGGGAATTAGTATCATTAAAGTATGATAACTAAATTAAAAAAAATTAACATTAACAAACTAAATTAAACAAAACAAAATTTATTAAAAGAAAAAAACTAAGAAAGAAGTAAAAAAAAAAACTAAAAGCATCAAAAATAAAAAAATTTAAAAAAAACAGTTAAACATTTCACTGTGAATTTCTACAATAAAATGCTAAGCATTTAATATATTTCTAATAACCCAACAATAAAGAAGAAATCAAATATGATGCAAGTCATTACATACATAGCCTTTTGTTGTAAAAATAGAAAACACTTATATATAAAAAGTTCAACATTTATCAACTTTAAAAATAAAAATAAAATGAGTTTTCTTTTTCTATTACTTTTGTTAGGATTCTTAATTATTTCAATTATCCCTTCCGTTTTTATTAGGTCATGAATCAATTATCAAGATCATTATAGTACCAAACATATAATTTTAAAATTTATTTTTAATAATTATATATTAAAACAATTTTAAAATATAATTTTAAAAAATTTAATAAAAAATAAATTGAAACCAGTACCAAACATATGTATCTCGTTTTAAACTATCCTTCGCATTTTACAATAGGTACTAAAGGACGCCATTGAATCGAAAGAACAGGAGGACCCCACCTGTCATTTAGTGATGGAAAACAGGCTTGAAGCTAATCCAAGTTCCAGGATGACCCCACAAATCGGAATCTCAGAGATATTGCTTGAATTTCATCATGATTTGAGCCCTTGATTTTCTCATACAAAACTGCTGCTGCGGCTTGAATTTTAGTGGTGGTATTTTAAAGTTTTTTTTTTATTTTTAAATATATTGAAAATTATTTTTTAAATTTTTAAAAATTATTTTTGATATTTATATATTAAAATATCTAAAAATACTTAAAAAATATTGATTTCAAGTAAAAAAATAAATTTATTTTAATTTTTTCAAAACATAACTTTTAAAACATAAAAGTAAACTAATTCTTGATACAATGGTCCCAACAGCTGTTATTATCCATACTTATCATATTGATAAATTTTGAATATTATTGTCTACCAACTACTATAGCATTTTTCTCAAGGCCATAAAGAATATTTAAGAATATAACATCGGTTATTTTTAAAATATTTTTTATTTAGAAATATATTAAAATGATATTTTTTAATTTTAAAAAAATTATTTTTAACATTTACATATTAAAATTAAAATAATTTAAAAACATTAAAAAAATTAAATTTAAAAAAAATAAATAAATTTTTATAAAATACAGTTTACATCACGTGTCTTATGCTGATATTCTAGGACCGTTTTTGTTGCATCCTTTCTTTAGCATAAAAAGTATAGCTGCAAGTACTTATCATTTTCTTCAGAAATGCATATGGTAAATGATATTCAAGCACTACCTTACTAAAACGATATGGTACTACCTTATTTATTCTCCATAATCTATTTTTATTATTTTGATGGATAAAATATCTCTAGAATTTTTCATATTTTGATCGAACTCTAATGAATAATCATAAACTAGTTACAATATTTATTTTTTCATTTTAAAACATAAGAAAAATAAATTTTTGTTATCACCTTTTAAACGTCCTACCTGAGACAAACTGCATTACTAATTTTGTCTAAAATTGCTTAGAATTTTTTCTTTCTCTTTTTTTTTCTTCCTATCATGTTCTTGACTCTAGCGTCAGTGAACAGTACCTACAAATATTTTCAACTCTGATATTGGTAAATATTACACAAACCAAAAAATTGTGATATTTCTGACTATGATGCTAGTGAATAAGTTCATAAGTTTTTGAATTTTTCTATGCCATTTTCTTTTTATTTACCTTTTTTATTATTTACTCTTTTTAGACAAGAATAAATAAATAAAAAACATTGCAAAATTGATTTGCATTTAATAATAATGGTCCACAGATTGAGCATATATTAAAAAAAACGCAAAGAAAAAAATAAAACAAAGTGTGAGGGGTCCACAAATAAATCAATGAAGATCTCCAAATATTTCTAAAATTTTCTGATATCAAAAAAGAATTTGTTTGGCTAAATATCAAAATAGAAGAGGAATAAAATATATGGACAAGGCATAAGGATGTGTTTTGCCAAACACACCCTTAGCCGACACAATTTGAGCTGGCTGGGCCAGAAGCCCGAACCGGCCCACTCTTTTTTTTAAACACTGGGCTGGATCTAGCCCAGTCATACAAGCTGGACTAAATCCAGCCAACCCGGCCCAGCCTGGTTACTAGGTCAAACTAGTAACCCGACAGATGCTTTTCTTTGTATGTGTGCGTTCATGCACGCCTGCTACATTGAATTAGAGGGAGGAAGTTTCTATATCGGGTTCCTCTTTTCTGCTCTTTGTCTTATTTTTTTGCTTCGTGTTTTTCCTTATCTCTATATCTCTCTCCCCTCCTCTGGACTTTCTCCCCTATTTTTTTCTCCTCCTGTCCCCTAGCGATGGCTGCTTTGCTGGGTATTTATAGGGGACCGACCGTGCATGGTAGTCATTTAGCCCGCCTCTTCCTTCTTGGGAGGAGGATAAGGCTTCATTGTGCATTGGTGTTTGACAAGGACTCGGACTCTCGGAGTCCTACCCATTGCAGGGGTCTAGGTGGTGGTGTCTTCCCCGTCTCTATGACCTGCCAATGATGGGAACGGTCTGGGAAGGTGGTGATGGCGGTCGTGGAGATCAATCATTGCACGCATGGGTGGTTTGATCGACATGTTTCCTTTTTTCTCTTTTTTTGCAGGGAGTTTCCTCTGTTTTCAAAGGAAGAAGACGATGGCCAGAAATGAAAAATGACGTTGTTTCTGGACTGGGCGGCCGTTTTTCAATATGGTCCTCCAAGGTTCAACAATTCTTAATCGGGCCCCTAGGCAGAATTGCAGCGCCCTCTACAAGATTGTCCGTGGACCTTAATCACTTGTAATTTTGACCTTAATTAGCTTAGAAATTTAATATGTTTTCAATTATTCCCCTGATTTCATTAATTAAACTAATTTTAAGCTTAATTAAGTCCTCAAACTTATCAATTCTTCAATTAAACTCCCAATATCATTAATTAAATTGAATCAAACTTAATTGAAATCTCATACTTGTTAATTCCTTCAATAACTTCCAAAATTAACTTTCAAAGTTATAAATCCAATATGATTAAACCTTCAAAACTTTCAATTTGTGTTGTTTTGACTCAAAATTCAAATTTTTTTCTTTAATTTTTTCATTTCATTTTCTTTTATTTATATAAAAATAAAAATAGAGATAAAAATAAAAAAGAAAAAAAATCAAAATTTGGGTTATGATAATAGTGATTATAATGATGATAGCAGTAATAGTCATGGTGGTGGTGGTGGTTGTGATAGTGACAACAACAACAATAATAATAATGGTGTAGTGGTGGTGATAGTGGTGATAATAATTGTGGTAGTAGTAATAATAATAATAATAATAATAATAATAATAAACAAACAATTAAAAAGAAAGGGATTTCTTTATAGCCATAGATACAATCAACTATTCATTATAATAGTCAAGTGATGTCTATGGCCTTCAAAAAAAAAAAAGAGAAGATGTTTTTGTATTTTCATATAACTCATTAGTTATTATAAATTTAGCTGAGGATATTTTTATCTATTCAATATTTTTAATAATAGTAAAATAACAAAAAAACCCCTAAGAATAAAAAAAATCAACACATCAGGAGAAGCGATATTTCAATATTTTCATTTTTTTAAAACAATCAAATTAAACATGCGCCCTTAAATCTAAGAAATGTAGGTAATTAGGGTTAGGAGTTTTAGCTTTTTTTTTTTGTTAATTGTAGATTTGATTAAGGGTGATAACATAATTTAATATTTTAATAATATTTTTAAATTTAAAAAAACTGCTGACCTGTTCATATTTTTGAAAGACTTACGTCTCTCCATCGTTTCTCCAGAGTTACACCACACTTTTTCAGAAAATAAAGTAAAAGAAGAGAAAAACACCATAAAGTCTAGATAACCATTAAATTTCTCCAATCTATATATAAACTGCACCGCCTAACAAGGGGTGTGTTTCCTAATCTTTCGCCAAGTGTCTTCTCAATGATTGGTCACTAAAAATACTATATTTTTCTCTGCATTATAAAATATCATATTTACCCCACAACAACTAAACTAATATTTTCCATTTCTCCATACCATGTGCATGCCATGACCAGTGACCCCTGCCCCACGGTAGCAGTACTCCTTCTATTAATAAAAATAGAAACACCAACTCTTCTTTTTTGTTTTCTTTTTTTTAAAAAAAAACCAACACCGTCTTTCTCCTCTATTAAAACTTTGCCTGAACATGCGAGTTAATCTAGGAATTTAAAAGAACATGCTTGACGCAAGTAGAGTTTTTAGTCAACTTAAATAAGATTGTGAACTAGCAAAATTTATTACCAGATTTTTATTAATTTGATCAAATCTAGTTCAAACTACACCAAGTCAACATCTAAAAAAATTAAAACATTATCGTCTTAATTGACCTAGTGAATATAGAGAATATTATTACCATGTGAAACAAATTTAATGAGCATACACAAATGATATATTTTATGTATTCTAAAAAAATCCATAACAATTAGATTGTTTTTTTCTCTTTATGGCAAGGATATATATGGATGATAATGAGTATCCATAGATCGAGTTTCTCTATATCTATACATTATACATTATTTAGCGGGTAAATAATTTAGATATTCATAACCTATACATCAAGTTTTGTTTATCCATATAGGTATTTATTATTTGACTATCATTTAATATTCAATAAAAAAATAAAATATTTGATGTCAAAGAACCATCTCAACTCAATAGCTTAAGTTGTTATGTGAGATCCCAAGACATGATTTATATTATTCTCTAATACACCCCCTCGAGTGAAAGTTCTTTGGGCTTGAAACTTGCACAGAGCCACACTACTTTATGCTTAATTTTTTTTTTATCAAATAAATATGAATTGTGAGATTCAAACTTGTGACCGCTTGATTATCAAGACTTTGATACCATGTCAAAGAATCAGTTCAACCCAAAAGCTTAAGCTATTAGATGAGGTCCCGAGATATGATTTATATTATTCTCTAACACACCTCCTCAAGTGAAAGTCATTTGAGCTTGAAACTTACACAGATTCATACTACCTTGTGCTTAATTTCTTTATTAAATAAATGAGGATGGTGAGATTCGAATTCATGACCTCTTGATTATCAAGATTCTGAAATCATATAAAAGAATCATCTCAACCCAATAGTTTAAGCTGTTAGATGAAGTCTTATGATATGATTTATATTATTTTCTAACATTTGAAGTATGTGTAGATATATTAAATGATAAATGTGTGTGTCTTGAGTTAGGTTTGGTTTGGGTTTTGAGTCAATTTTGATAATATTTATATTTTATCTATTACCCATCAAGTAATATAATTTTTATTTATTTATTTAGACCGGGTTAGAGCACATCAATATTCGTCAAGTTAGAATTAAATTATTATCAAGAGAGATGATTTACAATTTCATAATCGAAATTATTTTTTTATTAAATGATTCAGGTTTGATTAAGTCATTCAACCATGGATAAAAAACTCGAAGCCAAAGAGAAAAAAATGATGACGAAAAGGAACCATCAATATGCCCTTTGATGAGCAGAACCTAAAAGAAAAAGGAGAATCCGACGGTGGAGGTACAGGCATCCGCGGAAAAACGGAACCGTTCGCGCGCCAATGTCTTTGGAATCTTACATAACCACGCCCCAACAGCAATCCATTTTACTCCCCCTTCAAACTGACTCAACCCTAGTTAAAAATAAAACCTCTTTAAACCCAGCTTCCATCTTCTCCCCTCTATTAAATTAATAAATCCATTCTCCACCATTATATATACCCCCTTCTCCTACCTCTCGTAACCTTAATTTATCCCTTACCTTCCCTATCTAGCTATCCATCTATCTCTACTCTTCTCTCAAACACATTCTTTTATTGCATCCAAAGCAACTAACTGTGTTCATGTTCATGATTAATAACCAATTAGAGCAAGATGAGTTGCAACGGATGTAGAGTTCTTCGAAAGGGATGCAGTGAGAACTGTATTTTACGTCCGTGTTTACAATGGATTGAAAGCCCTGAAGCACAAGGCCATGCTACTGTTTTCGTTGCCAAGTTTTTTGGCCGTGCTGGTCTTATGTCCTTCATTTCTTCTGTCCCTGAAGACCAACGTCCTTGTTAGTAATCTATTGCTATTCATTTGTTTCTGTTCTTCTTCTCTTTTTTTTTTTCAAATTTTATATGATAGTTTCTAAAAAAAATTGTTTCTCTCGATTTTGTGTTTCAGCTTTGTTTCAATCGTTGTTATTCGAAGCTTGTGGTAGAACAGTGAATCCAGTAAACGGCGCTGTAGGCCTTTTGTGGACTGGAAATTGGCACGTCTGCCAAGCTGCAGTGGAAACAGTCCTGCGAGGAGGTACTTTACGGCCGATGCCTGACTTACTTACCGGCGGAGGATCTCCATCTTCATCTCCACCATCAGATGAGGCATCGGAGTTTGAAGTAGCCTGTACGGACATATGGAAGCTGCAGGATCCAAATCCAAATCCAATTCATCATTCTAGATTCTCGAATTCGAGATCTAGAGTCTCATCGAAAAGGAAAGGGACGGAGGAGCCGATGGTAGTAAATATGCGGCATAACGATCTTGATCTTCTGTTAACCTCAAGTACTTCTCAAAAAGGGTTTGCCGAAATCTGTCGACCGGGTACTCCTTCCATGAATTCGGAGGAGTCGGTGACTACGAATGCAACTTGCTTCGATAGTGCTGGATTTGGAGATCAGTATGGAAATGGAGGAGGAGAAACAAAGTTATTGAACTTATTTCTTTAGATTTGTAGCAAGAGAGAGGGGAGAAAGGTGGCGAAGCTCTATGTTCTGTTTAATTTTGTGAATCTGAAGTTCAAATTAATGATGGGAGAGGATAATTTGGTGTTATACAAGACTTCTTCTTCCTTGTACTGGGTTAGTTTTTTTTTATTTTATTTACACTGAATTGGATTCCGGAGAGATTTTGTAGAAAAAAATGAAATTGGTAATGAAGTATTGTTTTCTTCTTTCTTTCGTGTCTTCCACTCCATGACTGTATGACAAAGAATAAAACCAATCTAGTTTTCTTTTTTGTTCTACTTAATATTTATTGCTTGCTTTTTTCCCTGTTCTCTATTTCTTTCTGTTGAGCTTTGATAAATGAATATTAATTAAAGCCAGCATCTGTAAAGGGTGAGAACGCTTGGACTTGGTGTTTCCTCGACCGAAATCAGTGTTTGTTCCGCCAAGGCAACCAGACCCATCGTTGATCGCTCTAGCAGTACTAGAATCAGTGTTCTTGTTTTCACGGTTTCTGCTCTCTGATCTTCATCTCCCTCTTGCTGGAGAGGCCCGCCATATTCTTTTGGTTGTTTGGGCTCTCACCGGGTGGTTTCATTCTTGTTTCTATAATTACAGCAACAACATCACCGGTGGTTTGACCACTGAATTTACAGAGATTTTGGGAAACCAAAAGGAAACCTTAATGGATAAATTAGGGAGTAATTACTGATGTGACGTTAGGGATTTTGACATGAATGATGAAATCATATGTAGTAGTATCCAAGGGTTCATGAGATAGATTATTGTATAGATCAAACATGAACGTATCCATTACGTGGCCTTGACAAAGAGGGTAAGCAGCCTCCGGATTTCATTGGAGAAAAGTAAGGAAAAGGGGAAGAGGTAGCCTCCGAGTGAGCGGAGAAAATAATATCATTGGCTGGTTAAGGGCCTCACAGTGTTTCAGTTTTTTCTCGATAGTCATCCACGACCATTTAACAGGCAGTTGTGGGTCCCTTGGTGTGTTGTAGTCGTGGTAGTGACTGTGTGTAGCCTTTAAGACTTTCTCGGCTTAGCTGTATAATCTTAAAATAGAGGTTTTTTTGGGGGCTCTTGGAGGAGGAAAGAGGCGTAAATTATGAGAGGACGGAGAAGGAATCAAGGAGGGCTTGCTTGGATTATGTTTCGAGAATAGTAAGGAGTCTGTGTTTATTTTATTTTATTTTATTCGGAGTCTTCAAGAGTTGCATTTCCTACGTCTCTTTATTGGCCAATGGGGAGCAAGTAGTTCGGCTCATGTCAGCGTCGATTTTGGCTGTCCATCCCTTTACTCTCTCTTTGTCCGAACGTTTTCAGGTCTCTCTTTCTCTTCTTTGCTTTTATTGTTTTTTCCACCGCTCCGGGACCATTATCTCCTCCTATCTTGGGGAGCGGTGGGATCCACGTCAAAACATCATTAATTAACAATGATTGAGATAAGGATGATAATTTAGTCTAAGTTTGGTCACACACGCGGTGATGAATACATAACTCTTCAAAATTAAAAAGTAATCAAGATGTAATCTAATAATTAACGAAACCTAGAAGTCTAAAATATGTACTGGTTTCATAAATTATGTACTCTATTTTAGTTATGTTGAAGAAAATATCAATATTATTCTTATTATATCATTTTAAATAAAAATATATCTTCCTTATTTATTTTTCCAAAATTTATTTTATGCATGTTAGTAATTATCTAAATTTATTTATAATCTTATTCAAAATTTATTTTATTTTCTATAAAAATATATCATTGGTTCGAGACTCATTGATAAATTTGATATTAATCATTAAAAATTGGTGATGTTATCTATTTTAAGAAATTTTTAACATTTTAAAACTCACCCTGATTTACATGGATAATGAAAATTGAGCTTTAACCTCTATTCTTCAGAATATGTCCAAAATAGACTATAAGAGCATTGTTGGTGTTCATGGAGCCTATGTGTGGTCCTGTTGATCCGGCTCGGGTCTACTCATAATATTTTAGAATAATAAGCTGCAACGCATAAAAATATATTTATAAAAAAAACATGATAATTTTTTATTTTAAAATCTTGTATTGTCACTTTGAGAGTCACCGCCAATAGAATAATAATTTATTGTATGATGAAAAAGTAAATCTGCAGAGCATCACCAAATACACTCTTCAACTTACTTATTTATGTTCACGTTTAATAATAATAATAATAATAATTAAAAACAAACTCTTAATTGATCAAAATAGCACACAATAACTTTTTATGTTTTTTTTCTTGTTTTATATGAAAATGTTCCTGCCATTTGTTTTTTTTTTTAATGAAACAACATTGGTTATGCACATTCATACACCAAACACATTATGCTGAATAGTATAAACATACATACACAATCATATCCGCATACAAAATTATCGACGTACACACAAATTCAATATTCAATAACATGTTAAAATTATTCAAAAACTCATTTAAGAGGGTTGAATTTGACCTGTGAATGGTTGAGGCTGATCAAAAGTAGCTAGAATAAATGATGGTAATGTTGATAAAATGAACAATACTAGTATGTGTGGTCCACGCGTTATCACTATCGCACATGGAACCACGTGTCACCATTATCGCATGTGGAACCACACGCCACCACTATTTAATTTTTTTTTTCTCTATTTTGTTTTTCACCTAAGCAAAACTTTCTGCCTAAAAATCTCTCCTCATTTGTTTCTCTTTCACTTTATTTTTTCTCAATTTTTTGCTCTTCCGTTTGATGGTGGCCAGAGTATTTATTTTGGCACCTCCCCCTCATCTCTAAAAAATATCTTCTCTATTTATACTATTTCTTTTAGGAATATTTTTATTCTTGATCTTTTATTCTAAGAATATCTTTATTATATATTTTTTTATCATTCAATTTATACATAGTTATCATTACGCTCACGTAACCTTTTTTTTTCTTTGTTTTTGATTTTTTTTTGGTGTTTTGGAAAATATTTTGGAAATTGATGTCAAATTTTGGGCTTTGACACATGGATTTTTTTTTTTTAATACATATGTTTTTATAGTAATTAAATTTGATGATTAATATTATCAAACTAGATCTACAACTTGATAGGGAAGAAAAATAGAGTTTCATAGAGGAGAAGCAATTGGCTTTCCATGCTGCGTCTCGCCGCATTGGGGAATTGTGGGCCCCAAATAACCTTCTACCTCGCTTCAATTTTAGGCTCTCCCACTCCCACCTCAGCACGCTTCCACTTCTCATTGAGCACCTATAGATATTTTGTGAACAAATCTTAATAGCTACCATTCATTTTAACATGCTACAGTTACTATAAATTTGGCATACGCTTCAGTCGAATCTGGGTTTTAATACCAATGAAGTTGTCTTCGATATAGATTTTTCATTTCTGACAAAAATAACTGTACTTGTGATTCTGATTTTGAGAATTGAATATTTGTAGTTTGATTCGAAATGATTTGTTTTTATTAGTTTATTTTAGGAGTGGTTATTTTTTGTTTGGTTTGATTTTTATTAAAAAAATAACCAAATTGAATTTTTTTTTTTAGAAAACCAAAACCGAACCGAAACAGGTTCAAACCGACTGGTTTTGGTTCGATTTGGTTTTTTTGGATAAAAACCGGTTCAAACCGATTTGACTTGGTTTTTTTCGGTTTGGCTTGGTTTTTTTGGTTTGGCTTGGTTTTTTTCCGGTTTGGGTTCAGTTCCGTTCGGTTTTTTCGGTTTCAAGCTTATAAAACCGAAACCGAACCGAACCGGTTGGTTTTTTTTTAAAATTTTAATTGGTTTAATTGATTTTTTTTCACGATTCGGTTTTTTCGGTTTTTTTTTAATTTTCTCGATTTAATTGATTTTTCAGCTTTTTTACTCCCTCTAAGTTCATTTTGTGATGTTTTTAATATGGGATCCAGCTCCCCGTATTAGTTTTATTTTTGTAGAAATTAAAGATCGATACATGTGTTATTATCTAGCCCAAGTCTTGGAAAATCCAGAAGAATAATTAAGAAAAAAAATAATGACAAAATTGGAACAGAAAACATTACCCAACTGTAAGCTATGTACGCTGAAGGAAGTGGGAATGAAAAGTTTTCGGAATAAAAAACCATTAATGGTGCTCTTAAAATGTAATTAATGGAGATCTTAATTATATCTACTTTGTGTTCTTATTCTCAAAATCACTTTTATTGGTGGGTAATGACAGTGATGAGCCTCGTAGGGTGCGCTGGAGGTCTACATATTCCTCAAAGGGCTGATGAAAATGCTGGAAGAAGGTTTTGGTCATGTCTCCCTTCTCAGTTTCAAGACGAGGAGGATCAGTTTCAAGACGAGGAGGATAAACTCAAAGGATGATATATGCTACTTTAAGTGGGATGATGATGATGATGATATTCGTGGAAGGGCAAGAGACGTGATTAATGGTCTAAAAAATAATAAAAAGAGCAGACTAAAACAAGAGAACTGAATATTATATGAATTTGATGGGCAGTTAAAAGTGTTGAAGATTCTATAAGTTTCCGTTGTTCTTTCGGGCAATTTCAGTATGAAGAAAGTAATGGTAGTGTTATAGATCCAACATTTTCTGGGTTATCCCTCTTGAAATTGGTTATTTATTATATTTATTGTTGTTGTTTTTGGAATTGCTTTGATAAATCGCCTCTTGAAATTGGTTATTCTATGAGTATGGTGCGTTTTAAAATAACTTTTCACTTGAAAATACATTAAAATAATTTATTTTTTATTTTTTTATTTTCGACATCAACACATCAAAACCATCATAAAACACTAAAAAAATTAATTTAATATTCAAAAGTACTTTTAAAAATCACCTAAAAGGAAAAGCTATGTCTAACACCCTTTAAATCGAATAGAAGAGCACAATTGAAGAAATTACAGTAAATGATATAAACAACCACCATTAGTAGATGGATGAGATTCAGGTCCTCCTGGCGAACACATTGATGTGCCAAAACCCACCAAAATCATCATCAAACCATCGAAAGCGACGACAAATGAGGCATATGCGCCGAGTGAACAATGCAGTTGTACTATCAAGGGAAAAACTATAGTTTCGCAGTCTTGACTAGGGCAAAACCATATTTCACTTAGACTAAAGGCATTTAGGTAATTTCCAAAGTCAAAATTTTATTTTTGTTTTAATTTATTTTACTTGTATTTGTAATAAAAAATAATTATGCTTGTATGTGTCTTGGTGGATGTTTGATTAAATGCAATGTCTATAGCGCCCCATAGCATGTCATACCCGAAAGGCCTAAGACCCCCAGTTGTTTTGAGGAAAAATAAAGATTATATCAATTTTCCAAGATGGAACTAAGAGGATGAGATTGTAACTTGATTTTGGAGGATTCTTTGAGATGAGTGTTGGCCCTAATGTTTACCAAATCAATACTTGAATGATTGATCGACCATTGATTTGTTAGATTGATTATTTAATTAATTGTTGCCATGTATGATTACCTGTTGATTTATTGATTGACTGCATATAACATACTTTATGAATTGTTTTGTCAAATCAAATCTCAAACTACTGTTCTCACTCCTACCTTTAATGCCTATTGCATGGTTTTATCAACATAATCATTTTTATAGCTTTTAAGATCTCCCTAGAAAAACCTAAAAGAAAAAAATAGAAGAAGAAAACTCCATGTTATTTTATCCTTAATAGTTATGGGGATATTAATTAAAGATGAATGTAAGCACGTAAATTGGTGAAACCTAACCCATAATGGTTCAGTGAAGAATATTGTAGTTAGGTGTTGTAGTTGGTAACAAGTACCTCACTATAAATGCTAATAGATTACTCGATGAATATTAGTTGTTAGATTATTTTTGTGTCATAACCATCAACTCGAGATGAATTTTGAGGATTGTTGAATTAATTTCAAAGCTCGTGTTTTCTTATTGGTTCACCCATGAGTGGTTCGTTTTTTAATTGATCTTTTTTTTATATCAAAATCTTGTGTTTAATTGGTCCACCTATTAGTAGTTTATATTGACTAGTTGATTTCAAAACCTGTGTTTTCTGATCAATTCACCGGTTCTTTTTAACCAATTGGTTTCAAAACCTCATTTTTTGATTGGTTCACTTGTAAGCAATGTTTTTTAATCAATCCTTTAAAAACTTGTGTTTTTTGATCGGTATGCCTATGAGAGGTTTGTTCTTAATTGATACTTTAAAAACTTATATATACCAATCTGTTCACTTATAAGCAATTCATTTGACTGATTGTCCTTTTTAACTTGTGTTGATTCACCCTTGATGGTTCATTATTGATTGAGCACTTGAAAACATATTTTTTCTTAATGTATTTTTATATTCATAATTTCTTTTATGTGATAATGCATTGCATTTTATATATATGTATATACATAAATAAAAATCTTGGATGGATGGTTGGCTAATGATGATGATACTTGGTGTATTGTTTGTGTCCAATTCAATTAGGGATGTTTCACCTTGCGTGAAAAAGTTGATATAAATTAAGAATTTCATCTTTTACATTTCATAATTAGAATCTTATTTGCTTATATGCTTATGTGTTTATTTTATTGTGTGAACTATTGAGTCGCAAGGCCATCATTCTCCTAAGAAAGGGATTCTTATGTATTCATTTTTGTTTTACTTTACTCTTTATTTTTTGGTATCCCGTGAGCATTATAACTAGAGGTTTTTCTTATGATTAATATGTGCACTGTAAATGGCCTTAGACCAAATGCTGGAAGGTCATTGTTGGTTAAGTTCATCTTTTCTCCACGCAACCAACCCCTTACAGAGACTCTATTAGATAAGCTATTAGGTTCTTGAGACCATTGGTGGTGACACCTTTACCTATGTGTGTGATATATATTCATTATTTTTCTCATCCCATAAAAGGACCCTTATCCAACACCATCCATGAGGATCAGAGTCAAGTCGCGACCAACGATAAGATGGCGACTTTAGTATAGAATGGTAGTTTTTTGGTTAAGTTTTGTATGCTTTTTTTTTTGTTCAATGGTGAATCCCCACCTATAATAAATTTAGCTATGCATAACTTTTATATAAATAGAAAGATGAAGGTCTCTAGAGGGATTTTCAAGATTGTCACTGATTAGTACTTAAAAGTGCATTTTTATCAAGGTTTTATATCATCATTTTGCACTTGAAGTATTAATAACTCCTTAACTAGAGCATGTTTTATAATAATAGATCTGATAATATAAGATAGCTTTAATTTATGGTAAATGTTCATTTTAAATGCAGGAATATTTCACAATTCAAAGGATTGATTGATGTGATTAACTATTAAAAGTGAAAGGACAAAGAAACGACTAAGATTAGAAAGGAGATACCGATTCAATTCAAATTGGAACACTGTTCAGTTATTGGGTCATATCTGGAGCTGTAGATCTTGGATTTCAGCTTAATTTATATG
>Ga0325410_1004053_pt1 | contig 16456 bp, 6 predicted proteins | sample PopdelMetagenome_16_FD_206182 | JGI IMG/M metagenome (GOLD analysis project Ga0325410, IMG submission 206182) | Populus deltoides microbial communities from Bellville, Georgia, United States - Xylem-PdIQD-R3 | ecosystem: Host-associated > Plants > Phyllosphere > Stem > Wood/Secondary xylem...
AATATTATTTTTATTTTGTTTTTTATTAATGATATAATTATTTTTAATATTAATTAATTTATGTTGGTTATATAAATTCTACAACTTTTAAAATATCCATAAATAATTAAATAAATAAATTAAAAGTTATTTTAATAAATACAAATGCAATCACCAACGGATTCTCCGTTGGTGATTGCAACTGATGCATGAATCAGCAACGGAGAATCCGTTGCTGATTCACAAAACTAGCAACGGATTTATCCGTTGCTGATTTGGCAGCAACGGATAATCCGTTGCTAGTTTTGCAATGGAAAATCCGTTGCTGAAAAGTAGCAACGGATTATTCGTTGCTAATTGTCAGCAACGGATTTTCCGTTGCAAAACTAGCAACGGATTATCCGTTGCTGCCAAATCAGCAACGGATTTATCTGCTGCTAAAAAATCAGCAACGACAAATCTGCATCGGATTTTTGCCGTTGCTGATTCTGTTGCTAAATTGTTTTAGCAACGGATTGTAGTCTTATTTGCAACGGAATAGTCCGTTGCTAATAACTCCATTTTTTAGTAGTGTGTGTCTGTGTATGGATATATAGCAAAATATTAGTTTCAAGAAACAAAATAATCTCTTTCTACGTAAAATTTAAGAATAATATTTGTACACTCACTACATTAGACGACCAAAATCACAACAAAAATTTTGGTAATTTAATTTATTAATCTGTTTTTTTATGGATGGAATTGAGTGCTAGCATAGAGGTTGAAACGTGTTTTTAATCTTTTTCTTGCATCCTATAAAATCTTCGTGTAAAGAACAGAAATTGAAGTTTTCCTACGTTAAACCTTCATGAATCTTTCATTTGTAAATCTGGCATGATCCTAGGCAAAGATTCTGCAGGGGGGTAGGTGCTCCAACTGTTGCAAAAATTAATGGTACAGAAGACATCTTGCAATTCAGAAAACTTTCCATGTGATTCGCTTATAACAGACCGTCTTTGAGATTATCACCAGTGAGCAAATTAAAAAAATGAGTCGTTGAAAGGTGTATCATGTTTTGTTTTGGCAGTCTGGGCCTTTGGGGTAGCCTACCTGGCTGCAAACTGCGCCTAAAAAAATTCATCGGCCTCGCATTTTAGCTGACTGCACAGCCTTGGCATAGCACAAAGCAGATACAACATTATGAATTATGATCAGCGTAGCGGCAATATATTGCATTATCCGAGACTAAGATAAACAAAGAAAATGAAATCCAAATGACAACAGTAAGAGGAAATTAGCAAACGAGGGAGTCTGTAGGATAATTGTGCAATAACGCATCATAGAACTCACAGCTGACCCTTCCCCGAACGAAACAATACACTAACATAACTGACTGCAGGGTGGCTATCGGGGAGGCGGATGCGAAGAGGTCGGGAAGTGTAGGGCGAGAGAAATGAAAAGAAACAGAAACAAGAACTTTCTCTGCATTTTCTTACCTCCTATTTTAATCTTGTGGCTTGAATATTTCAAAGATATTATTCTTGTATTAAAAATTAGTATAATCCAATACAAACCCCCATTGCAGTGTAAGTGCTCCACAAATTAATGAGAGATCGATACATTTGAGTCACAACAATAACCTCCCTCACATTGGATGTGACTTGTGAGGGAGCTACAGCACTTGCTACTAGTCTTATGTTCCATAATTTCACCAAGGGCTAAAGATTCTCAGAATGCGCAATGCCTGCCTCCAACGCGCAATTTTTGTTGCCTTGCTATTAGTCAAGCCAGACCTTGTTAATTGCTTGATATCCATTGATCACTTGTTTTTTTGTCTTGTTAATGAAGTTGAAAAAAAATAAAATGATAAATACAAACGGATCACCGATAAAAAAAATTTATCAGTAGATTGTGATAAACCTTACACTAACAACAAAATTATTTTCTTGATACATACTAAAAAAAATAAAGAACAAAAAAAAACCAAAAAGTATGATGACGTGTCATTTTTATAGATAAATTACTAACAATATTAACTCGTCAGTAAATCTATCTATAATTATTTAATTTATGACCTGGTGAGCGATCATCTTCTCCTCCTCTCTCATTTCTTCTTCCTCTTCTAATTTTCTCTACAACAAACAACACTTTCTCTAATTTTATTACAAATCAACATCCCACTACAAATTCAGTCACACCAACACTTAGTTTGTCAACATTTATTTAAATTTTATTAAGGATTTCTCATTTCAAGTAAGAAAAACTACCCATTTTTTATTTAAAGTCAATTTTAAAATGTTAATTTTTCTTGCATATTTTTGTAGTATATGTATTTTGTTTGGGTGTTTACTTGTTTTATAGCTTTTTTCTATAGAAATTTGTTGTATGAATGTATGATTTGTACATGTTAGGGTTTGTTTGAGATTTTATAAAATCATATTTGTTTGTAAATTGATGAAATTTATTTCGAATTTGTGACTTAGGTGTTTTGTGATGAAATAAACAATAGTTTATTTAACGAGTCCATTTTATATCTTGTCAATTTTATTGTTGAGTTAAAATTTTCAGTAAATGTATAGAATTAGAATTTATGTAGATAATTAATAATGAATAAGAGTGCTATTAAAATAGATCGAATAAGTTTGAGTTAAATCAATATTTGTAAATTTATTTAGTTTACATAATTAATTAATACATGTTATCATCAATATTCCATATATGTTTGATATAAGTAATGGATGATCGTTCATGGATGTATCAAGATTCACCCAAAGGATATTGTATGATGAATTATTGTAATGGGGTTCAGGGTTTTATTAATTACGCACTATCTAATTCAATAAATATTAGTGGAGACGATATTAGATGTCCATATAAGAGGTGTAAGAATAAAAAGTTTTTCAATCCAGATGTTGTAACGATGCATCTTCTACAAAAGAGTGTATGGATAAATATATGTTTTGGTTTTCACAAAGAGATCCATATGTTCTTCATGAAACCATGATAGAAAGAATGGTTATGTCAACTTCTGGCTAGTTCTAGCAATGTGCATGGAGTTGTAGATGACAATCATAATTCTCATAGAAATATGATTATGGATATAATGAGAATGAATCAGGGAATGAATCAGGGTTATGCCGATAAATTTTCAATTGTAGATGAAAAATCTAATACAAACGCGACCATGTTTTTTTTTTTTTATAAAAGATTTTGATGAACCATTAAGAGATGATTGCATAAATTACAGTAAATTATTGGTCGTTGTACAGGTGTTCACCATCAAGTTAGATCATGAATTGAGTGAGGCTAGTTATGATAGAGCTTTGAAATTGTTCACTTCTCAATTACATTGTTCATGTTGTCCATTACATACGGGATCATCGACGATTAATATCCGTCGATATTTTCCCGAGCACTGTTAATTACTATTATTTTAATATGGAATCACCGATGGACTGAAAAGTCATTGGTAATATTTAGGGGGTTCTTGAGAATTTTTTATTAAATTGAAAAATCAATTAGACGTCTCTTCGAAATTGTATGAATGTTGTTAGAATTGTTTTTAAATTTTTTTGTTTTTTAATGATTGTATGAATGTTGTTAATTTTTTTTAAATTTTTTGTTCCTTAATGATTAAATAGTATATGCCTTTTTTAAGTTTTTTTTAATTTAAATGTTGGAATGAACAATTGAATTTTTTTTTAAATTCTTTCTCAATTTTGTTTTCGGAAGGGGTTGAAAATATAAATTCCATAATGTAGGATTTGTGTAATTTATATAGAAATGGTAGTTGACTAACCCTTTGGTTGTTTTGGTATGGGAAATGGTGTAATAGGAAGTAAATGGAAAGAAATTGAAATTAATTATAGAAATTAAACCTTAAATTGCTCGGCCATAGGTAAGAATTCAGGGGTTTTAGAAAATTTGTTTAAATTATGTAGATTTTGATGTTTAAATGATGTTAGGAATGTTTAAAATTAATTTTAAATGTAGTAATATGGATTTCTAATAGTTGTTATTGTTGTTGTATTGATGGAAATATAAAAAAAATACTAAATTGTATTAAGTTTGGTGTTTTAATGTAAATGGTTGTATGGAAATGTGGATTAGAAAATGATATGCTTGAATGTAAATTGGTAGCATAGAAATGGTGAGTTTAATTATGTACGGTTAGAGTAATTGAGTTATTGTATGTTTGAGTTTTTGTTGATATATTTTTAGGTGAATATAGAACTATAAGATTATATCTTTGGATGTGAATTGGTAATTTAGAAATGAAAATGACATGTTGAAATGGTATGGATTAGGGTTTTTATTACATAAAAACCTAGGATTTTATTTTATTTTTTCAAGAAAATAAAAAAAAAGGGAAGAAGTGTTCAATCCTTAAAATGAACTTACTACCATAAAAATCAATTCGATTGATATAAATTGAAATAAAATCAACTAGTTTATAGCAATCTATTCAAATTGTTGTGTATTCACTTCTTTAACAATTTTAGGTAATTTTTCATATAAAGAAGGTGTTGCTGATTTTTTTTATATATATAAAAAATTTGAATGGTTTGTTGTACTTTAATCCTTTAAGCTGTGTGCATGCCTAGGAGAAAGTCAATAGCACATCGTATGGAAAGGAACACTACTAGTTATTCTAGCAGTGATTCTAACGACCATAGGTGCCGATCAAGAATAAACACCTAAAACACAAATATTCACTCACGACACGGGTTTATTGAGTACAAAGTTGTCACGAGAGGGGGTTCTTTCACAACAAGATCCATTTACCTGAAAATAGACCTTTCAATATAAATTTATTTTCTTTTCACAATGACATGTTAATAATTTTTGAAAAAAAATATAATTAACGAATGCTATTTCAGGTTTACAAATAATGAGGCTACCAAAACTATAACATTAGCGATGAAATCATCGATGAAGATTTTATTTTTTTAATGGAATCAAGTTTCCAAACATCCTAAATTGTCGACATATGATTTTTAGCACGAGGTATAAAAAAAGCCAAAATATTTAGGAAAGAAAGAGAGCTTTTAGGCTGGAAGGACGTGAAAGTTTGGAAGGATTTTAGACCATTGTACATCCCATATGTTGTATGGGAAGAATATATTCAGCAGGTCATGTTCAAGTGTTTTGTGTGATGATCACAGTCTGGTGTAGAGAACAGGAACCGACATGTTCACAGTTCTGTTTTGTTCATTTTACATGCGAAGCGATTGGTAAGATTCTTTTTTTATTACATTCTTTTTTTTTACAGGCTACGGTTCTTGGATGCGAGTCAAGCCCAATGAAACTTTCTGTGGAAATGCACATTTGGATTGATGACCATAAAAAAAAGGTGCAACAACTTGTGGATGGCCTTATGGTATATTAGGAGGACTATCCTTTGACCCATTTGAATCTCAATTTAGATTTGTTGTTGGAGGCAAGATCATTCAGTGGACCCGATAGAAATCAGGTGTACAGTCCATTTAACACTACAGCTGAGGACTTGTGGATGACTCACAATGTTTCAACTGTTGGATGTTTGCAATCAGTTTTGAGCATTCAAATTCCAAAGTTTGAGGTAATTTTAGACCAATAAGTTCAAGCTCGGAGACCCATCTTAGTACTGCAAATGCCACTCTTTACTCACTGATGAAATTACATACTGTTTTTATATTAATGATATGCCCTATTCACCAATAAAAATATCAACAGAAAGAAGCGAATAATATTTTTTTTGTGTGTTTTTGTCATCAATAAATTAATATAAAATTTTTAATAATGTTATATGTTTTTTATTTTGCCATAATATTGTTAATTTTATTTTGCCATAAAATTTCATCCATACTAATAGGCATTATCTATATTATCAAATTAATATAAATATATTCTTCATTGTCAAATAAAAAAACATAGATATTTGATTATTGTATACGAGAAGATTATCTATATTATCCTATGTACTTGATTAGTTTTTAAATATTAATGCCCCTTCAAGTTGTGAAGAAAGATAATTCCTTATTTTAATTAAAAAGAAAATCAAAGTTTGATTTTGAACCCAATTAACAATATGATTAAAAGAGCCTAAGAGCATGATTAATCTATCCAAATAGAGAGTGGTTGGCCTGTAAAATCATGGTAGTCATTTCTAATGACTTTTCTCCTAACCCTGCATGGCATATTAAGAGATTAATGCTGTCGGCTAGAGCCTCTTAATCAGCATGATTGCTGCTAATTAGATTTAGTTTTACGATTTGAACACAAATAAATTAAGAATTGTTCCTTTTTACCTCTGAACTTGATTAATTAATATATTTCTCAAGCATGCACTGGCTGGCTAGCTAGCTGCTGGCTAGACCCATTCATCAGTTGATTGAGATTGTTCCCAAGCCAAATGGATACTGCCTGTACGGTCACTTTCATGCTCCAACAAATCTAGAAAGCTACTGGGAAAAAGCTTCGCCTAGTCAATGTCTGTTTTCTGATGCGTTTTAAATGTTATTTTTTTTATTTTTTATTTTTAATTATTTTTTAGTGATTTTAGATTATATTAATGTAGTGATGTTAGAAATAAATTTTAAAAAATAAAAAAATATTATTTTAATATATATTTATATTAAAGATAATTTAAAACGTAATCTTTATCACATTGATGTACAAGCAATAATTCTTTGTTTGTTTTACCCCGTATCATATTTTTAAAAAAATTCAAAATTTTATTTTTATATATAAAAAAATCAATTTAATTTAATAGTTTAAATTGTTAGGTGAGATTTTAAGATATGATTTATATAATTTTTTTGAACTTGAAACTTGCACAAACACACGTTATCTTGGGTTTATTTTTATTTTTTTATCAAATAGAATAAGGGTAGTGAGATTTGAACTCGTGATCACTTAATCGACAAGATCATGATAACATGTCAAAAAACCAATTCAACTCAATAACTTAAATTATTAGATGAGATCTTAAGATATAATTTATATAATTCTCTAACAATTTCTACCTCACTTAAAAAAAAAAATATTTCTATGCAACTTATTGCCTGTTTGGGATTGTGGTAGCAGTTGCAGAGTAAAATACTTTTTGCTTAGAAATGTATCAAGATAATATTTTTTTATTTCTTAAAAATTAATTTTGAGATCCGCACATCAAAAACAATTTAAAATTATATAAAAAATAATTTTTAATTAAAAAATAAAATTAAAAAAACACGGTAGAAACCGCGTTTTCAAACAGTGGATAAGTGACACAGGTCTTAAAAGAGTAACGTTTTAAAGAGGGTAATACAATGTCCTCTAGCGATGGGGATTCTTTCTTTGTGGAAAAAGGGGGCGGTGCAACACAGCCAAGGATTTGATCAATATGGATGATGACATTTGCAGCAATTGCATTCTTTCATTTATTTTTATTTGAGTGATTGTACTTTTTTTTATTTAAATATTTATATTTATCGAAATATTAATGTGGTTGTTAATTTTTCGTTAAATGGATTCAAGTTAATATTATTTTTTTTATTTTTTTAGGGATAATGACATAAATAAAATTTGATAAATCAAGTAGTTTTATTAGCTTTGTTAATGAAATGTTAAAGTGGTAGTTAACTTTTCATTAAATGGATTCAGATTAATATTATTTTATTCTAAAATTTAATATAATTAATTTATTTTTCTAAAATACCCTTAACCTGTACAAGAATATGATTTTACTTATTCAAATAAACAATTTCTCAAGAATTTAATGGTTGAGTATTTTTTATTTTATTTTTTACGATATTTTGAGATTTTTTTAAAAAATTAATCTAGGCCACCTGACAGGGACTAAATTGATCAGATTTCACAAGTATAATTACTCAAATAAATAAAAATAAAAGAGTACAACTGTACAAGTATTTTGAAGAGATCATTACAAATTTCGTATTTAAACTTTTTTATTTTTTCTATTCAAGTATTCTAACTTTTATTTTCACTATTTGAATGTGTGAATTTTCAAATTTTTTCTATGCAACTATTTTTATTAGATTCTATTAATTACATGCTGGCATGGCTGTTAAATTGACATGTCATCATGTTAAATTTAAATGTCAGCATGTCATCATGCTGACATGGCTGTTAAATTGCATAAACATTTCACTTTATTTCTCAAGTGTCTATACACATTTGATTTTTTTTTCTATTTAAATGTACACATTTCTTTTATCTATTTGAATGTTTGTACTTTTAAAAGAGTTATCAATTGAGCGCATTTAATTTTATGGAGTCCATATTCCACTAAAAAATTAAAAAAATAAAAGATCAATACAAAACAAGAAAATATAGAGTTTTGATGAAGCTTTATGTGTTAAAAAAGCAATAAAAATATAGTTTTTAAACTCAGTCTGATCCAAGGTCCGGGTTTTGACTGGGTTACCCAGATCAATTCTTTTTTAAAAGTCAACGAGTTGCAACTGGATCTTTGACCTAGTCAACCAAGTTGCCGAGTCAGTCTGCTAAATTACACCGAGTTTTTTTTTCCTTGTTTTTTCTTTAACTCGACCCGGTTCTAGTCCCGGGTTGATCTGTCAGGCCAGACAGGGTTTCAAAACTATGAATAAAAGAACTAAAAAAAAGTATAGGGTTTTCATGAAGCTTGGTGTGTGCATGTGAATTAAAGATTTTATTGAGAAATCAAATAATAAAAAAATAAGATTAAACGCTAAAAACAGAAAGAATAAAAAGCTATATATCCAATTGTAGCACGAATATTCGGCATGAAGGAGGTTGATAGATGAACGCAAGAATTGTCCAAGAGAAAAGCCAAGAAAAGGCACACTAATTTCAACAAATTGATTTTGACATGAAGCAAACTCTTCTTCGTAACCTTCAGAGATCCATCACTCTATCGCATCTCTTGTGCCCGCCATGATTGAATTTGGTGTGGCAAACAAATACCTAAAACGTATTCGGTCGAAAAATAATTAAATTTTTTATATTTTTATATTATTTTAATATAATAATGTTAAAAATAATTTTAAAAAATAAAAATATTATTTTAATATATTTTCGAGAAAAAAAACATTTTAAATTGTAATTATTCTTTTAATTTGATATGATTAAGAAATTAAAAAAAAAACATAAGTATCCATGCATAGGAATTGGCATTATTGCACATCATGAAGCTTCAAAAGAACAAACTACATTCTTTAATAATTGAAGTTTGGTGTTTGATTTTTATATCCTAAACACCACCACCTACCTATATATGGCCTCCGTGGCAAACAACAAAGTACATGTAAGGTAGTTACGTGGTTTTTGTCTTGGTGTCCACCGTGGACCTCTACGAGGTATCCTCAACGACAAAGGCACCACCAACACACACACACACACACCCAAAAAAAAAAAAAAAATTTATTAATATGAGTTCAAGGGAAGGTTAATTAATACATCCACACCGCCCATGCAAAAAAAAAAAAAAAAAAAAACAATTAGCCTGTTTGCCATGTATATATTCATATCTTATTGCCTGAGTCATGAGAATATATATATATATATTTTCATCAAGACTAATTAATTAAATATTTTTATTTATGTTTTAAACATATTATTTATATCTAGACTATAGTATTCACGTAAATATTTTCTTGACAACACACACAAAAATCCACTTATCTTAAATGAAAACAATACATCTATTGTTTAATTTTTAATGCAATGAGATAGCACTTTAAATGCGTCTTCTTAATAGCAACTGGGATGTGGTAAATGAAAAATAAAAAATAAAAAAATATATTATTTTGACTCTTTATGCTTGTTTTACATGCTTCAAAAGAAATACTAAATAAAATGTTAAAATATATTTTCTTTCCTACAAATATTATTCACGCATATCTCTCAAAAAAATCAAAACCAACAAAATAGAGTAAACAAAAAAATTAATTAATTAAATGCAGTAACATGAAAAAAAAACGACATCAAATTCATTAAGAAAAAATAAAATATTTATTTCTCTCACTCCTATACAATTGGTTTTTCAAATGGTTTTTTTTCATTGAAGTATACAATAAAAAAAATCATATTTATACTATTTAAAATGTTATTTTATCAATTAATTTGATTTTTTCCCTTTCTTTTTCTATGAAAATAAAACTTCATTTCATGGTAATGTTATATCTTCCTAATATTAGCCTCTCACAATTGATATATTCTTCATTGCTTTGATTTCATTTAGCTTGACTCTACATAATTTTTTTAACAAATTAAATTCATTGATTCCTTCTCTTCTTAGTTGAAGCCAATTCTTAATGGGGTGACCCTTTTTTTAATTCCCTTGTATTTTTACATATTTAAATAATATAATTTACCTATTTACACACAATTCTCACAATAATTTAAACAATTTCTTCACAAGTTCCAAACCTTTATTATGGTCTAATAATTTTATAACCAAAACAAGGTATCCTTTCAAGTTTTGTTTTTCATGTATATCAGTATCAATTTATCACACAACACTAATTCAATCATTTTACACAATTTTACATGTTGGTCTTTCATGTACAACTCATCAACACATCATTAGGAGTGCATGCAAATAATAAATTAAAACACCAAGATTGAAAACCTTATAGTCAATATTTCTTCTCTCTTCCTCCTTTCCTTAAAAACTTGTCACCTCCACACTCTAAAGCCCCAAAAAGTTTCTTGATTCCTAGTCAAAATTCCTCTCAAATTCCTTCTAATCTCTTAACTCTCTGTTATCTAGTATTTAATTTGATGTAATCTAGGAGAAAATCAAGTAATAATCACACAAACCCTTCTTTCCCTCTTTACTCTCTTGGTCAACCATGAATAAGGAAGTCATTCATGTATTTATATTATGAATTTTTTCTTACTTGCATAATAACTCCAAGTTTCTTAAATTCTCACTTTAAACCCTATTTTTTTTAACTCTTTACTTGATTCAACACCACTACAATCACTTTATGTTACTTAATTTCACCATTCTCTAATTAATTATATTTTATTAATTTGTCTTTCTTTTATTTTTTTATTTCTAAATCAATTTCTCTTTTTCATAGGTTAATCTTTACTTCTTCTTGTCTAAAATATTTTCTGATTTCATTATTGATTCTAATTTCTTTTTAATAAATCGCTAATCCAAGAGAATTCTGACTAAGGGTTTACATCTTCTCTCTCAAAGCTAAAGACTAAAAATGAATGAAATAAACTTTTAGGTCAAAATAAAAATTTTGAAAATGTGGGATTGGCCATATTTTATTTTTTTTTACATTTCGGTCTTCTATCTTCTAATTTAATATTTTGTTTATAATTTCAAGCCTAATTCTATTAAGCTATAAAAGGATTCAATTGCAATAAAAGAAGTTTGAAAACGAGAAACAAAAAAACATAAGGTGCTTTATTGTTTATATGAATGTTAAAGCACCTAAGGAAAAACCCCGATTCTATTCTATTATATGAATTATGAATCACCTCGAAAAAACCCCAGATCTTTTTGTATATAGTATAATAAGCAAAAAGAAATAACCTAAAAAATATTCCCCTCTTTCTTCAACCTATGTCACACTACCTCCACTCGTATTGTTTTCTCTCAGCCTCATTGAGAAGCCATCACCTAGCTCCTCCTACCATTGAAAACCAATAAACCAGACATTGTCCTCTCTCCACCAACACCCTAGTATAGAACAAACTCTCACTTAACCATAAGCCAATCGACCACCATTTATTATTATCCACTATAACTCAAACAAGCTAAACTCTTTCTCCTAACTAGATCTTCTTCACAAGAGTAACAATCATATATCTGACCTTTACTACCCCAAAAATTGATCAAGCTACCTTTATTGATTCACTCCTCCAAAAGCTCAAACCATTATAACCATATCTTTTTCCTTTTCCATAACCATTATACAATAGACTCATTCTCTAGCCAAAAGCTCCAATCATCATTGCCGATTCACAATGGCATATCATCCAAAACAAACCCCTACCTTTCCTCCACTTCAAAACTTTGTTTCCTTACTAATGATTAATAGAAGCAACAACCATAACTCATTCCACATAAATTATCTATGATTTCTCTAATAGTCTATACACAACCTGATCATGACTTAATTTCCCCCACCTGTATTTTAGCAACACCAGATAGTAGCTAGCATTATAGACATGATTCCATTTCTTCCCCTCAAATCCTCTTAGTCATCACTTCTCTTTTTTAAAACTATTCGCTCTTTTTTAAACCTTTTTTTTTAAGAAATTATATAAATAAATTTTTTTTTATTTTTTCAAGGAGTCGACCTATGAATGATATAACCTTTAAAAGAGTTAAGTTTCTAAGAAGTTGAAACTCTGTGTTTTTTACTCAAAAAATTAGCTTAAGTATGGTAAAACCCTTAAAAGGGTTTTGTATTTGTGAAGTTAAGACTTTGCTATATATATATATATATATATATATATATATATATATATATATATGAACATGTTCTTGTAAGTATTATCTGGTTGTTTAGGTTGAGTCTTATTACATGTTCCATCCCACTGTTGTAAGGAGATCTTGGACTAGGTCAATATGACCCTATAAAGGCTTGTTTTGTAAACGTTGTGACTTTTGAGCCTATTTTTTTTAAAAAAAAAAACTAGCTAAAAAAGATAGGTCTAAGCCCAATTTATCATTCTTCATCCTTTTAGATCCAACACATATATTTCTAAAAGAGAGGATTAGACCCTATAATTGGTTCTGGATCCCAAATCATTGTCTAAGGTTGTATAGTCTTTAGCCATTAGTAAGTAAACACTCACGTATTAGTGTAGGTAAATCCTTAGCGTATGAGTACAATACACATATTTAACATTAAAAACAAATACGAAATGGCTTGTCTCAAGTAGGATGCCTTAATATGATTTTATTCTTTTCTTTTTAGCACAGTTAACCCCGTACCTAAAAAACTTTGAAGACTAGTTAGGGTTTCTAATTACTATAAAATTAAGTAACAACTCATTTTCCTATTTAACCATTATAAATCCTAATCAACTCATTGTAATATTTTCTGTGATATAATAACAACTCCACTAGGAACTTTAAGATTAAGCTCTATTTGTTTAATTTTATGATAATATGTTGTTTATTATGTTTTGATACATGCTTTAAATGTTTATGCCATGATTATTTGTTTGAATTGATTAATATATGATTATTGTTTGTATTTTTTATTTTTATATTTTGTACAACATATTTTGTTTACCTGCATCTCATGCATTATTTTATTCTTCTTTTTTATGAATTTGATATTGAGTAATGCACACACTACACGACATTGTATTATAAACACATGAAACCTCATACTCCTATTAAAAGTCTGCAACGTCTAGATTAGTAGATAATGAGATTTTCTCATTCTATACTCTTTGCACCTTATAGACATCAAATCAACCTTTAGGGTTTTATCATATGAGCGATGAGAGACCTTTTAAGACCAATAGGTTAGCCAACTTACCTTTGCATATAATGGCTAGAATCCTCCATTAAAGTGTCTTCCTATATTGTCTTTAGACAAGCTTAATGTACATAAAATTTCATGAGACAGGTGACAAGATAATCAAGGTTGTAAAATATAGTCAAGAATAGTTCTAATAGAGTTTAAAGATTGGAAAAATAGAGGGGGGGATTGTTTGAATAGAGAATTTCAATGTAGATCTCTATTATTGGTGGAGTTGATAAACTCACACAAAAAGCAAGAAAAAATAGTGGAGATGTGTAAACTTAATGATAATATTTTATTGTGATTAAATAAGGAAATGAAGAGATTTTTAGAATTATCACAAATAAAAACTCCATTTTAAAATTGTGCCTCATCACTACTGATTAGTAACAACAACACCCACAACTTATTTCATAGATAGATGCCCTGACAGTCCTTACACAACCCGATCGCAATCTACTTTTATTTTCCTGATTCTCAATAATACTAAACTAGCATAACAACCATGATTCTTCCCCACCCCCCCCCCCCACCCTCAAATCATCTTAATCATCACTCCTCAACCTCAACATGAGTGACATCCCACCAAGAACAAGAACATCCCTTGTTCATTGTTGCTCCAATGGCTTCTTTTTAATTTTCCTTTATATCAAATCTTCAATTTAAGATTTTCTATCTTGTATTTGTGTGCTTAAAATTTTTTTATACAATGTAATTGGTTTGGTAGCAGATTAAGCAATGAGGGTTAATTTAGAGGAGAAGTGAGAATGGGTGGTTCAGTGGATGAAAAAAAAAAAAGTTTTTTAGAAAACGAGCTATCTAGATTTTGAATTGTTGTGCTTTAATTATGTATTTGTTTTTTAGGCTAATAATAGTTGTTTTTAGGTGGTGATATGCATATTCATTAATGTTTTTTTTTTGTTATACCATATATGGGGTATGCTAGGCTATTTTAATTTCTCCATAAAAATATGAAATTAATTTCAAAATATTAAACAAAGCTCGGTTTCTTTTATCAAAGAATCAACATTTAGATAGTATAATCTTTAAAAGGATTTTGTTATGGTGAAGTTGAATTTTGTTGTCTAAAAATATAACTTTGTTTTTTTTTTTTCAAAAAAATGTGTAAATAATTATTATTTTTACATTTGATATTTACATAAGAATCGACCAGTGGGTAGTATAATCTTCAAAATAATTCTATTCCTGTGAAGTTGAAACTTTGTGCTTTTTTTATATAAAAAAAATATTACTTTTTTGGTTGAAAAATTAACCCAGGCACAACAAAATATTTAACAGGGTAGGGTTCTATATTCGTGAAGTTAAAAACTTCAGTTTTTTCAAAAAAATATATAAATACTTTATTATAAATGTTATTTGGTAGTTTTTGTTTAGATCTTGTTACATGTTCCATTCCACCTTTGCAAGGATACTTGGATTGGGTGAACATGATAACTTCATTACGTATTTTATTCCTGTAAATCTTAATCAGCTCTGCGACAAGCAGGAGATATGAATGATTTTCTGGGGGTTATCATCATGTTGTTCATATCAACTAGGCGAAAAAAAGTGAAATTTATACACAGCAATTCTTGTGAGGGTGCCTTTGGAACTTAGTCAAGTTTTCTTGACGATCCATGGAGTACACATCTCGCCAAAGAGAAAGCTTTTTTATAATGCAAGGTTGATTAAAGAGGAAGACTGATCGATCAGGGCCACTACCACCAACCCAACTAAATTACAAGTTGTTTTTTTTCGTTTTTTAACCATATCCTCATGGTTTTGGTGATGGAGAAAGGGTTTTTTGCGAATCATTGTGCATGATGGTATGAGCAACTTTCGCTTTGGTGAAGGAGAAAAGGTTTTTCTTTTTTTTTTCTTTTTTTTTTTGGTGAAGCACTGAGCCTTATGGCATAAGAAACTTTTGCTTTATTCCAAAAGGCGTAAAGCCCCGTGATCTAGATCCACCAATGAAAGGGAAACATTTTGCTAGGGTTTATGCCATCGATCATGCCATGTCTCAGCTTTCTTGAACTCTTCCGACTTTTTATTCATTAGACATGGATCATGGCTTGAGTATTTTCTGCCCTATCTTATGCTCAAGTACAGTCCATCTCTCAGAAAACCAGATAAGTAATGATGGTTGTATTGTTGAATCTATACTTCGTTATAGTGCTGAGAAAGTGAATCTAATTGTTTGTTTTTGTCAATTAGTTCATCATTAATTGGCTTTTAAATTCTGTGTCCAAGGAATAAACACCAGATCTTGAAGCTATAATTATTTATATATATATATATATATATATATATATATATATATTTTTGTTCATATCAAGAATATATATAAAATATAAAGAGAAAATATGAATAAAAAGATTAGTCTGATTACAAGAAAAAAAATAAAAAAAACAAACAACTCTATTAATTAATAAAACAACAACGTAAAAAATCAAAAAAACACGTATGTATTACGAAATCTAGTTGTTTTCAAGTAATTTTCTATGATCAATGCCTATCTTTTTCAAATGAAAAATAGCCCAGATTTGAAACATTGAAATTAAACAATTTTAGAAATATGAATTTTTTTTTTTTAAAAAAAAAGTTGAGATTCTATTCACGTAGCATTTTCCTTAAAATAAAGAGTGCTGGTCTCACAATTCAAGACCCCGTTTTGGAAGGGAAAAAAAAACCCTACAAAGAACAATTTAGGATTATATATAATTTCCACCATCATTATATATATTGCTTTCTATTTTAATTTTCAAGAGTAAAAAAAATATATTTTTTACTTTTTCCTACCATTGTTCATGCTGTGACCATTTCCCTATACCGCAATTATACCCCGTAAAACCTCTAGATTATAATTACAAGCATCACATTCTTAAATCTAGATTTCTTGTCCATCACAAGTTGCCTGTGATAGGTCTACGCAGGCGAAATTCTATCCCTTTGAACTTTGTTTTATCTCCAAAATACCCTTTTCGCTAAATGACCAAAACACCCTTCACACTCGAAGAGTCAAGACC
>Ga0325410_1004058_pt1 | contig 16439 bp, 13 predicted proteins | sample PopdelMetagenome_16_FD_206182 | JGI IMG/M metagenome (GOLD analysis project Ga0325410, IMG submission 206182) | Populus deltoides microbial communities from Bellville, Georgia, United States - Xylem-PdIQD-R3 | ecosystem: Host-associated > Plants > Phyllosphere > Stem > Wood/Secondary xylem...
AGAGTAGAGGATATTTGCAAATTTCCAGTCAAGCGGTTGCTCTAATCCTTCCGAAGTGAAAGATTCTGGAATTCAAAATTTAATGAAGCTCACTATCACGAAAAAATGCGAATGCTGGAAAAAAAAAAGAGAGAGTTGAAGTTCATGTTAGCACATACACTTGAATCACATTGTTATACTATAAATTTTATGAAAAATAGATAAAGAGAGTTAGAAGATAAACTATCTGATAATTAATTGGATAACTAAGAGAGACTTAGAAAATAAGGGTAATAAGGAATGTGTATATTAGGGGTAATCATTTTTTATTCGGTTCGGTTTTTATCAAAAAAAAGCAACCAAACTGAAATTTTTTTTTACAAAAAAACCAAAACCGGCCGCTTTCGGTTCGGTTCGGTTCGGTTTTTTAGGAAAAAACCGATTCAAACCAGTTTGACTTGGTTTTTTTTCCAGGTTTTTTTCGATTCGGTTTTTTCAGTTTTACGCTTATAAAACCAAAACCGAACTGGTCAGTTTTTTCAAAATTTTAATCGGTTTTTTTTACAGTTCAGTTTTTTCAGTTATTTTTTTTCCAGTTTTCTCAGTTTTCTCGGTTTTTCGGTTTTTTTGCTCGCCCTTAATGTATATAAGTAGGTGTAATAAGCCACGTAATTAAAAGACGGCAATAACTATTGCAGATGTGAGGTGATGAAAAGAACTCTGAAAAATAAAAGGTTATTAACAGTTGATAAATAGTCCACAAATAACACTAAAAAGTCAAAGGTTATCAGCAGTTGATATCACTGAACTATATTAGGCGGATGGCATGGAAGATGAAAAGAATGATCAATAACTCAACAAAACTCAAATCATTGTATCTTAGTTTTATCAAGTTCTCAAAACTTTTCAAACCTAAAATCTGTAGGCAATAACTTTGTAGGTAACAGAACTATAGGCGATAACTCTGTAGATGATAATCAAGTAGGCTTGCAATTTCAATTTCAACGCCATAAACCAAAAATACCAAAAAGATGTTCCATTATCCAGGAGTTTCAATTCGAGGATATAATCAGAGTATGAATCACTCTATAATTGTAAGTATTTCTTTCCTAAGTTATTAAGTGTACTTTACATTCAAATCGTTTTAATTATTTGATTACTTCTTCAGTTGAACTACTGTTTTTATGAAGTGGATTTAATTAGATTGATACTCGTGTAACTCTGTAATATAAATTTAGAATTACGTGAGTAGATCTAGGGTTAAATTCAGAGTTTAAACCGGTTAACTTAAAACTTCAATCTTAAATTGAAAAGTCCTCTTAATTAAGACAAATATAAAAGAACCTACATCAAACAACGACCAAAGTAAGAGTGTCAAATTAATTCTTTAGAATTATGGCAACAATGAAGAAATCAAAATTACCACCAAGTTTAGAAGAGAAATAAGAATTAATTAATGTTCATGTTGGAACAGAACATGAAATACCAACTTTTCAGGAAAAAAAGTTAGAAAAGAAATAGGAGAGAGACATATATGTCATTAGAAGAGAGATATACATGTCTTGAGTGAAGGTTAGAGAAAACTAATAGAATCATTGACACTACCAGAAATTCGCTAAATAGTAACGGATTTACCGACGGAATATTTCTGTCGGTAATTTGAGATCGAAATTACCGACGGACAATATTCCGTCCGTAATTCAGTCAATAACTACCATGGAAAGTTTTCATTGGTAATTACCGACTGAATTACGAACGGAAAAGTTTCCATCGTAAAAAAAGGCGGGTCGCTGACGTGGAGGTTTTGGCGGGTTATTTTTTCAGACGGGATCATCGACGGATTTAAAAAGACAGCCTGTATAGCGATCGCCATTTATATTGTCGATGGAATCACCAATGGATTTGAAATGGTAGATCCGTACGGTGATGTGTTGATTGTTCCGTCAGAATCATCGACAATTTCACCGACGGAGTGTCCGTCGGTAAAAGTTAATATATGTCCAATCTACTGACCCTCTCCTCTCCTATTTCTCCTTCTTCTTCCTAATCCCAACTCTCCCCATCTGCAAACAACCAGCCCCCCCTCCCCCCAAACAAAAATCTCCCTTATATCAGCACAACAAGTTATATTTCTTGAAGTTTTGTGGTCATAGCATCCGTGTTCTGATTTACCGATGGATTTTATCAATTTTTGTAAGTAATTCTATCTTTTTAAATTTTAACATTTAATTAAATGTCAATTTTATTTTTTTTTTAATATATGTATTTTGTTAATAGATGTACATGTTGTATTGTTATTTCTCAAACAAACTTGTAGTATATGAATGTATAATTCTATACCTGTTATGGTTTATTTTAGATTTTGTAAGATTGTATTTGTTTGTAAATTGTTAAAACTTTATGGAACTACCGAAGTACATGTGCTGTTTTGAAATAATTAATAGCTTGCTTAATGGGTTCGTTTAAAGTTTTATCAATGGTATTGTGGAGTGGTAATTTCTGTAAATTTATATATTTTAATTTGTATGGACGTTGATAAATGATAATGAATATTTAATATTTATGAGAAGTTGTGATTGGTTTGTTGGATAATCTCGAGGTAAAGTAATATTTTTGCAAGTTTATTTACCTAACTTAGTTAATTAATACATTATGTCATCATAATTTTATAGAGGTTCGATATAAATCATGGATGATCATTCATGGATGTATCGAGATTCACCCCAAGGATTGCGGAGGATGGATTATTGTAACGGGGTTCAGGGTTTTATTAATTTCACAACATCTATTCCTAGAAATTTTACTGGAGGCGGTATTAGGTGTCCATGCAGGAAGTGTCAAAATAAAAGGTATCTGCATCCAGATGTTGTAATGATGCATCTTCTACACAAAGGGTTTATGGAGAATTACCAGTGTTGGTATGCACATGGAGAAGTATATGTTAGTGAGAGGAGAATGGAAGAAACGGTGGTTGGGTCTACTTCTAGTGCTAGCAACGTGCATGAAGCGGCAAATGACAACACTAATCCTTACATAAATATGGTTATAGATGCAATGAGAATGAATCAAGGTAATGTCAGTCAATGTCCAATCGTAGAAGAAGAACCTAATGTAGATGCAGCTAGGTTTTTTGATTTGTTGAAAGATTCTGATGAACCATTATGAGATGGCTGCACAAACCACAGTAAATTATCAGTCGTAGCACAGGTGTTCACCATCAAGTCAGATCACATGGCAAGAATCATTTTACCTGAAGAGAACAGGCTGAAAGAGAACTTCTATGCTGCGAAGTCCATGATGAAACCCCTCGGTTTAGGATACCAGAAAATTGACATGTGCCCTAACTTCTGCATGTTATACTACATTGAAAATGCTGAGATGACCGAGTGCATGACATGCGGGCATTCCCGTTACAAACCTAGAACTGGCAGGGGAAAAACTTTAGTGGCATATAAAAAACTTAGATACTTCCCAATCACACCTAGACTGCAGAGGTTATTCATGTCACCAAGGACTGCTGAGCACATGACATGGCACCAAGCACACCATGCGGTTGATGGAGTGATGGTTCATCCTTCAACGGCGAAGCATGGAAACGCTTTAATAGTGTTCATCCTCACTTTTCAGCTGAATCAAGGAATGTGCGTCTTGGGTTGTGTACAGACAGATTCAACCCATTTAGGTCATTTACTGCTCCTTATTCTTGTTGGCCGGTCATACTAACAGTTTATAACTTGCCACCAGGAATGTGTATGAGGCCGAAGTTCATGTTTTTATCTATTGTCATACCCGGTCCAAGTAGCCCGGGGCGGAATATAGATGTTTGTCTTCGACTGTTGATTGATGAGTTTATGCAATTGTGGTCCTCCGAAGCTCTGACTTATGATATATTGAGGAAACAAAATTTCCTTATGAAGACGGCTTTGATGTGGACTATCAATGATTTTCCAGCTTATGGAATGCTTTCTGGTTGGAGCACGCATGGGAAACTCGTATGTCCATACTGCATAGAAAACAACAAGGCATTCACGCTAGCAAACAGAGGTAAAGCTTCTTTTTTTTACTGTCACCGTCGCTTCTTGCCACTTAATAACAGGTATAGAAAGAACAGAAAAGATTTCTTTGTTGGCAGAGTTAAAAAAGATGTTGCATCCTGCGTCTTTCTGGTGAAGAATTGCATGATGTTGTCTCAGAGTACGGTGACATTGTGTTTGGCCTTCAATCAGGTAAGTAAAAGTTTTCTGGTTTTGGTTTGACCCATAATTGGGTAAAGCGAAGTATCTTTTGGGAGTTTCCTTATTAAAAGACCAATCTGCTCCGCCATAACCTTGACGTCATGCACATCAAAAAGAACATGTTTAAGAACATTTTCAACACCGTTATGGATGTGAAGGGGAAGACAAAGGACAACATCAAGGCTAGATTGAATATAGCTTTATACTGTAACCGTAAAAATATGGAGTTGGTTTATGATGAGTCACGGGTCGCAAAACCAAAAGCAAGCTTCGTGTTAAAGAAAAACGCACAACTGCTAGTCTATAAATGGCTTAAGAGTCTGTGTTTTCTGGATGGACATGCATCGAACATATCAAGGCTGGTTAATATAGAGGACTACAGATTGTATGGAATGAAGAGTCATGACTGCCACGTGTTTGTGCAAACACTTATCCCATTAGCTTTTCGTAATTTGTTGCCAAAGGGAATATGGGATGCACTCACGGAGATCAGTCATTTCTTCAGAGATATATGCTCCAGCAAGTTGAATGTTGATCACATTGAGAGGCTTCAAACAAATATCGTCGAGACACTATGCAAACTTGAGATGATATTCCCTCCGTCATTTTTTGACTCAATGGAGCATCTCCCTATACATCTACCGTACGAGGCAAAAGCTGGAGGACCGGTCCAATATAGATGGATGTACCCATTCGAACGGTTAGATATTACAGTTGCAATGTCATTCATATATAAAAGTATTTTATATGTTTCTCTTAATTGAAAAATACTTGATTAATATTTCAATGCAGGTACTTGTTTAATCTCAAGAAAAAGGTTAAGAACAAGGCGCATGTTGATGCTTTGATATGTGAGGCCTATATTGTTGAGGAGATCTCAACATTTATCTCGTACTATTTTGAACCTCATCTGAGAACGAGAATCAATCGCGTTCCACTGCATGATGATGGCGGTGAAGTGTCTTCCAGTGGGAACTTGTCAATATTCTCCAATACTGGACGACCCACATCTAAAAATGCCGTAAGAGGAAGATATTTGTCGATGAGTTGGGACCTTTTATTTAGTAAGTTTATACTAATTAAACTTTGTTAGTAATATACTATTAATTATATATTGTAATATCATACACTTATAAGCAACATCAATAATATTTGCTCTCCAATAACTCACAGCTGACCGAATCCCATATCTTTCAATTACAAGATGAATAGTTTACCACGTGGTTCAGAACACATGTAAGCACTAACACAAACTCATTTTAGCTTACAAAATTACTGTATGTATGCATGTCATTACAAGATTCTCATTCATTTACTGTTTATTAATGTACATTACATACAAGGTTTATCAAATGGGAAGGAGTGCGCCTAAGTCATTGTCTTCACTAAGCCTGGGGCCTAAAAGAAAATGTAAGTGCTACAACGGGTATTTTGTCAATGGATATGTTTTCCATACTAAAGAATACAAGCAAGGAAGAAAGACATACAACAGCGGTGTTTATGTTAAGGGATCCACTAGTAGTGAGTTAGAAGTTGACTACTATGGTAGATTAGAAGAGGTCATCGAACTGCAATATCATAACGAACAGAATAGAGTGTTTTTATTCAAATGCTATTGGTATGACACGATTGACAGAGGAATCAGAGTTGATCCGCACTATGATCTGGTCGAAATCAACTCAAAAGCTAGACTCCGCAAGATAAACGATGTCTTTGTTTTCGCAAAGCAATGTCAACATGTTTATTACACATACACCCCTTCATTTAGAAAAGATCGATCAAGAGTTGATTGGTTGTCTGTTTTAAAAACGAAACCCTGGGGTCGTGTCGAGGTTGTTCAGGATGAGAACGAAGACACAAGTGTACGAGATGAAGTCTTTCAAGTTAATGAGCTGGTTGAACCATATCGAGTTGCTCCTTCGATTGAATTGGAAGAAAATTCAAATTTTTATGTTTTCGATGATAGTTTTGTTGATGTTGACGCAGAGGAGTTGAATGTTGTTTTGAGCTTTAGCAGACAAGCAAATGTGGATGAAGAAGACGATATCCATATTGAAGATTGCGATGAGGGTGATGACAATTCAATTGATGACGAAGAAGAAGAAAATTCTGATTAACAATCAAATTTAAGCCCTGTGTAAAACCCTTTCTTTCATGTAATTTAGATTATTGATGATATATTTTGTAACACAAAATATTTATTGCTTGAAATAATTACTTGAAATGCGACAATCATGAAATAATTACTTGAAATAATTATAAATCATGGATGATATATTTTGTAACATGAAAATAAATACTTGAAATACCACAATCATCGACATCCGTACCGACGGTTATATGTCCGTCGGCATTTCACAGAGAGTTCAAAAATAATTACTTGAAATGCCACAATCACCGACGTCTATACCGACAGACTAAGTCCGTCGGTATTTCACAGAGAGTTCGAAAATAATTACTTGAAATGCCACAATCACCGACGACTATACCGGCGGATATTAGTCCGTCGGCAAGTTGTCGACAGGTCAATTTTACCGATGCCATTACCGACAGACCGCCCGAATTCCAAAGGGTTGTGCATTAAATGCATCTCTGACCGCGTCAGCTCGCCGACAAAATTACTGACGGACCACGAAAAATATGGAGGGTCATTAAAAATTTTGGTGCGAAAAAATTACCGACGGATTTTGGACGAATCACTGATGGAATAAATTAAAATAATAATTAATTTTATATCCGTCAGTGAATCCATCGGTAAAACTGCCATATAAGTCCCCCCATCTGCCGTTTCAGTTCATTTTTTCTTCTCCTCAGTTTTTTCATCGATTTTCTCCTCAGTTTTTCACCGATTCTTTTCCTCTCCATTCTTCAAAGGTTTCACCGGCAATCTCTAGCAATTTTTCTCGTGAATCTCCATCAGTTTAAAAGGTATGTATGTTTTTTTGCTTTAAGGGTGTTTTTTTGCTATTTGTTTTTGGTATGTTTTTTGTTTTGGTGTATTTTTTGTAATGTAGATAAAGTCTGTAGTTTTTTTTGCATAATTCATTGCTAAAGTCTATAATTTTTTTTTTGAATTTATTGAATATTTTTTATTGTTGTATTGGTATAATTATTATTAGTTAATTTGTTGAATATTTATTGTTAATGTTGAATTTACCATAGAATTAGTAATTGAATATGTTTGAATAATTATTAATTTTACTCTATTATTGCATGATTTGTGTTTAATGTTTTGCATTTATTTTGATTGTTATTCTAGAGTTTTTTTTTTAATTTATTATTTTGTTGTATTGGTATAATTATTGAATAATTTTTTGAATTGTAATTGTTAATGTTGAATTTATCTTAGTATTAGTAATTGAATATTTTGGAATAATTGTTAATTTTACTCTATTATTGCATGATTTATGTTTAATTTTTTTAATTAATTTTAATTGTTAGTCTATTGTTTTTTTTATTTATTGAATATATTTTATTGTTGTATTGGCATAATTATTAAATAATTTATTGAATTGTAATTCTTAATGTTGAATTTACCTTAGGATTAGTAATTGAATATATTGGAAAAATTAGTATAGATTGGGTCAATTGGTTGTGGCTTTTGTTAATATGTGCAAGTTTGTAGATTTGGGTAGTATCCGGTATAGGGGAGTAGTATCTGATATAGGGGAGGTGCTGTCGAATTTTTTTAAAACGTTTGAATTTAATTATATAATTATTTGTATAAAATTATAGAAATGCATAGAAAGAAAACCAGAGTTGGTCGCTCACGTACGGTCGCAGCTAGTTCGTCTAGCCGCGATGATGATATTTCCTTAGGTGCCTCTTAAAAAGAGGCACCTACACTACCTGCGCCGTCAACCGATGCTACCTCTTCCAACGGTACTTCACAGCGTAGAGGCGCGTGCCTTCGCAGCGGAATCAATTTACCCGCAAGTACGAGGCATAGTGGAAGGACGACCTTTCAATGTAAGTTTGTTAAGGTTTAATTTTTTTTTTTTAAATTACAACATAATTTATGAAGTAATCACAATTTAATTGATTTCATTTATTTTCAGGTTCACAAACATTGAGGCTGCCCGAGTAATATCATCGGCGTTTAAATCATCGATGGAGATTCCATTGTTTCAATGGAGTTAGATATCCAAGCATCCTGAATGGATGCCTCAAATCAATGCATGGTTTGGTAGATTTCAGGTTGGTGTTAATTTATAATTTTTAGCTTATTTCTAATAAATTATTAATATAATTGTAAATAAATTATTGTTTTTATTTAAACTTGTTTATTTATACACAGCACAAATTCTGCTGGGACAGTGAGCATAACACTGTTGTGAGGAGGATATGGGAAAATCACGCGGCAACTAGGTAAGATCGAAAAAAATACAAGATTTTTTTAGATTAAAATTTATGTTTCGAAATGTAATTTTTGTTGCGTGAAGTAGGTTGCATGATTTTTGGTATAAAGCACAGAAAAGGGCAAAAAAAACCACGAGAGATAGGGGTTTCCAAGGCTGGAACGATGTTGCGGGTTGGAGGGATTTCAAACCAATATACATCCCGGAAGATATATGGCTGCACTATCTTAAGCATGTGACGTCTGAGCAGTTCACATGATGCTCACAGTCCGGTGTTGGCAACCGGAATTGGCCAATCCATGACTCGGTGACAACGCACACTGGCGGCTCTGTTCCATTTGCTGCACATGCGAAACGGATGGTAAGATTAATTTAAATGAAATATATTGTTAAATTAAGTTGTTGTTAATATATCTTTTTTCATTATAGGCTGCGTCTCTTAGACGTGAGCCGAGCCCGATGGAGCTGTTTGTGGAGACGCACGTGCGGAGTCAAGACCGCCAAAAGGGGGCGCAACAGTTCGTTGATAACCGTGCTCAACATTTCGTGGTATGTTTGTTCGACCATTTTATTTTGTAGGTATTATGTAAGTTATTATGTTTATTGAATTGAATATGATGATTACTTTTTTTTTTCAGGAGACCTATAATAATCGGTTGAGGGAGAGATACGAGGATGATATTTTGACCCATCCAGAATTCGATCCGGATTTATGGATGGAGGTTGGCTCGTCAGGTGGACCCGATAAAAATCGGGTTTACGGGCTCTCCAACACTACGGCTGACAACTTGCGGTCGACCCGTAGTGTTTCAACCATTGGGAGCTCCCAATCAATATCGAGCTCCCAATTTAAGGAGTTTGTGGCCTTGCAGCAACACATGACTCAACTCACTGACAAATACGATCACCTATCAGCAGAGTACGCACAACTCAAAGCATCTCATGCACAACAAAGAGCGGAGTCTGAGCAAATCAAAGCGTCTCAAGCACAACAAAAAGCGAAGTATGAACAACATAAAGCGGCTTATGAACAGCTTCGCGAAATGGTTTTGAACATGGCAAATAGTGAAACATATGCGCCTAATCCTTTTTGGTCGTATAACCACCAGCCTCCTCCTTCATTATCTCCTCCTCCTCCTCCAGCTCCACCTTTATATTAATTTGTAATAAACATTATTTACCTTTAAAACTTCATTTCATATTTTTTAAAAAACATATTCACTTTGTAATGAATATTATTTAACTTTGTTTTTTTTATGTTTAATATAAATTTTATTTGCATAATTGGTTTGTATTATAATTAATTTATATAGTTTTATATTATTATCCTAAATAATTTTTTAAAAATAAATTTAGAAAAAAACTATTACCAAGGATTTTACCGACGGATCCATCCGGTCAGTATTTTAAACACTCATCGACAGAATTACAGACAGAATTAATCTGTCAGCATTTAACAGTAGCTGCCACACTTACCGATGAATTTACAGACGAATATATTTGGTCGGTATTTCATACACTCACCGACAAATTTACCGACGGCTACTAACCATCGGTAAATCACGATATCACTAACGGACTAAAAATCTGCCGGTATAGTTCAAGCGAGAATCTTTTTTTTTACGCGTAAATTCCATCTGTAAAACCATCAGCAAATGGTTTTTTTGTTTTGCTGACCGATATAGTGATGAAATAGGGAATCACCGACGAAAGGAAAGTCCACGGACGTAATCCGTTGGTGATGACATCGATAAAAAAATCACCGACGAACTTCTAATCACACACCGACAGAATTTTTCTGTCGGTAAAACTGTGAAATCTTGTAGTGTGATGAAAAATATTGACACCTTACTAAAGAAATGGAGGAAAGACATAAGACAAGAATAAACAATTATGATGATTACTACAATGGGATTACGGTGATGAATGATAGGTCAACTCTTATTGTACTAGAGTCCAATGTTAGAAAGATAGACTTGTGAAAGGAATTTAGCAGAAAGCTTTGAAAGGAATTTAGAAGGAAGTTTTAAAAAATTACACAACTTCAATAAAGTTTATTGTTAAGAAGTTGTTAAAATACTGGAAGATGTTAATCTCAAGTTAGGCACCGAAATAAAGAGTGGAAATGATGAGGTAATATCTGACTTTAACCATGTGATGATGCAAACAATTAATAAGATATCTAAACAAGAGGCAGTTGAAGTCAAAAACCATATAGATGAGAATGAGGTTAAAGAATCAAACTTTAAGAAAATAGATCCTAAACCAGTTGGTAAAGAGCCAGTTTAGACAAAGCAGTTCAACTTAAAAAGTAGCTTCTCACAAGAACCTAGAATAAATTTCAGAAAACATGTAGTTGTGAAGAAAGCTAGAAGTAATTCAAAAACAAGGATTATTAACTATGAAAATATTAAAACAAGAAACATGGATGAAAAGATGATACTAGGCAATCCAAAGTTTACCTCACTAGATAAGATTGATCCATAATATATTTTAGAGATAGTTGAACAAGCTAATGGTCCAAGGGTTCAACAAATTCATAGACCAACTTATAAGAGATGATATCCAGATTACATAAATATAATGTACCCTTATCCCACCAATTTTAGATTCCTAGAATTTACATTATTCAATGGTCAAGAGTCAATATCTGCTCTAAAACATATAGCAAGATTCATCTGTCAATGTAGAGAAGTTATTGATTCTAAATTTTTAAAGTTAAGGTTGTTTCCAAATTCATTAATAGAAAATGCACGCATTTGGTATATAAATTTACCACCGAACTCTATCCAAAATTAGAACAACATACAGGCTATATTTCAGGCACACTTCTCTAGGATGGAACCAGAGTTTGTGTTGGCAAATTTAGTAAAATTGAAACAATACACTGAAGAGACTTTGAAGCAGTATTTAGATAGATTTATGGAGGCTAGAGAAAAGTGTTGGTCTAGGATTCCTGCAAAAGTTCAATTGCGTCCTTTTCTTTTCAATTCAATCATTTTGTCATACTTATAAAACTTGACTAAGACCAAGCCTCGAGTCTTCGGTCATAAGGGTCAACTTGAGTTTTTTAAGATGCTCCTGTTTTTTTTCTTTTCAATTGAATTCTTTTTTCATACTTATAACACCTAACTCAGGCCAAGCCTCGAGTCTCTGATCAAGCCCTGGATCCAGAGTTAAGAGTGTCAACCTGGGTTGGCCCAAAATATTTTTTAGAAAAAGCATCAAAGAGAACAGGTTTTAACCCAAGTCATCTAATCACAAGTCAATATAGGTCATCCTTGGTCAATTATTTATCTCATTCTTTTCAACCCGAACTAGTACATGTCTCGTGTTAACTTCCTAAGCTAGTCTAAATTTTATAACTATGCATTTTGTGATGCAATTAATGACCAATTTCTTATAATTTTTTTATAGGGAGATAGTTAAAAGGTTGATGATCAATGTGTAAAATTGAGCAAAATAGCTTGGACAATTTAAAATTCGCACAAAAATTTCTTTTTAGTTCCCTTGATTTCCATTTTCTTCTACCACAATCCCTATGTTTTTTATACCACAATCTCTATGGTTTTTGTAAGTCTCATTTTGGTATAAAACTTTATTTTTTATATTTTTTTAATTCCTACTTTGAGAGATGAGAGAAAGTTGTCGTATTCAAGCAAAGGAGAGAGAGAATCATTGGTTTGGCCGCAATCTAGCCATGAAAAAAGTCATTATTAGTCTTAATGGGTTCCATTCAACGAGTAGAGTTATATAAAGGTGTTTTTTTGCCCTTTGCTTTCCTGAAAAAAGTGATCGGGGTTGAGAGAAGATTTTTTACCTAGCTTGATTTAGTATTTTTGGACACATTTAGAGATGATTTGAATTAATCTATTAGTTTGTTAAGATTCTAAGGATGTTTATTAGGTGTTTTGGGGTGAAAGTAGGTTAAAATTGATTTTTGGATAAAAAACTCCAGCTCTATTTTCGACCACTCTCTAGTGGTAAAACAAATTAGGCAAGTAGATGACGCATCATCTGCCTTTACTTTTTTCACAAAAAAAAAAGAAGTGCAATTATCATGTCACCTTGATGTGAACATGGAGGGTAAGAATCTTTGAGCCCACAAACAAGATAGAAATAACCCAAAAAAGCTAAAATCAAATTGATAGAAAACCTTGTTAAAGTAATTCAGATCAAACATAAAAAGAGGCTAGAATTCTCAATAATCTGTTTATTTTGAGTGCTTAAGTTAACCTAAATACAAAGGAATTATATATAAGTTAAACTGAAAATACTATTCTACCCTTAATAAATAGGACTAGATAAATATTATTTAACATTTCCCCTCAAACTCACGATGCGACAGCTATAAGTATCGAAAGTTTGCCAACTAGAAAACAAAAATGAGAGATGGAATGCACTTTGGTAAGAAAATCTGCAATCTGCAAGGAAGAAGGAACAAAAGGCAAAGTAATGGTGCCGTGCTTGAGATGATGACGAGTAAGATGACAATCGATCTCAATGTACTTAGTTCGCTCATGAAAAATCGAGTTGTGAGTAATCTGAATAGAACTTTGGTTGTCACAATCCATAGGAGTAGGATGAGAAAAGAAAACTCTCATATCAGCAAGTAACCAACGTAACCAAACAATCTCTTTGGTAGTAGATGCCATGGCAGAAGCTGAAGAAAAGTCGAAATACCAGATTTTGCAGAAGTGGAAGACAAAATATAACTAAAAAAATTTACAGAAACTGAACGCAAATATCAAATTGCAGAAACTGAAGAGAAGATGAAATACCAAAATAATTGCAAAGACAAAACATAAATACCAAATTGCAGAAGCAGATGGAAAGTCAAGATACCAGATTTTGCAGAAGCGGAAGACAAAATATCACTCCAAAAAAAATTTGCAGAAACTGAACGCAAATACTTAATTGCAGAAACTGAAGAGAAGACGAAATACCAAAACAATTATAGAGACAGAACAAAAATATCAAATTGTAGAAGCTAAAGGAAAGTTGAAATACCAGATTTTGCAGAAGCGGAAGACAAAATATCACTCCAAAAAAATTACAGAAACTGAACGCAAATACCAAATTGTAGAAATTGATAAATCCAAAATAAAGGTTCAGATATTAATTCTTCAACCGCAAGCACAAAACATGATCTTCATCCTCCATCTTTTAATTGGTCAAACAACTCATGTCTGATGTTTTGAAAATGGATATAAAGTTAAGCTTCAAAGAAACACATTGAGTGTGCTGGAACATTCTTCTGGGAATGAATTAGATGATGATAATGATTTGGATACCAACAGTGGCTCTGACATTAGTGAACATGATTTCTACAGGGGCAGCGAGTTCTATAAAATTAGCAAGTCAAGGGTTCGACCAACCAGGCTCTGATACCATGTTAAAGTAATTCAAATCAAACATAAAAGGAGGCTAGAATTCTCAATAATCTGCTTATTATGAGTGCTTAAGTTAACCTAAATACAAAGAAATTATATATAGGTTAAACTGAAAATATTATTCTACCCTTAATAAATAAGACTAAATAAATATTATTTAACAAACCTGACCCAATGATTACCTGAACTAAGAAACCGAGGTTATTGGATGAAAGAACCCTAACCTATTGATTATGAAGAATTAAGAAATGAAAGTATAAGAATGAACCAAGAGTATGAGCAAAGTCTCATACATACACAATATTATTTCTGAATAACTGAGTCTCTCTCTCTCTCTCTCTCTCTCTCTCTTTTATATATATATATATATATATATATATATATATATATATATATATATATATATAATCCTTTTTATACAAGGAAAAATATCCTAAAAAATGCTAAAATAATAACAAAAAAGTTCTAAATAAAATATAAAAAATAACCCTAAGAACCCTAACTAACTAGGAAAATAATGCAATTCTCGCATAGTATTTATAGGTTTTATTGCAAGGCTTTCTTGAACTCTGAACACTATAAAATTTAACCCTGAATAAAACAAGGCATCTAGAATGTTCTGATAAAATTCAGTCCGATCAAACAATTTATTAAAAAATATGTTTGTTAGCGTAAAATTGCATATTAGAAGAAAAAAAAGCTCCAAAACCGCCTCTAATATCCTTGAATAATAAGAATTGTTGCTCCATAAGGAATACTTTTAAAATAAAGATTATTACCTAACTGATTTTCTTGAAAAGTAAGGAATCCTTTCAAACTAAGGATTTCACATGTAATTAAAGCATTGCCTCGTCAAAATCCACAAATCAAATGGAAAACAATAATTTTTTTACTTTTCTTGTTTGCTAGAAAATTTAAAATCTGACCTCAAACACGTTGTTTTCTTTAAGTTGAATGAGTTGCTGATCTTACCATATATATATATATATATATATATATATATATATATGTTAATCTTGAGATGTTTAATTTACAGCTCAAATAGAATTGCAACAAAACAAAATTTCACATGTAAGTTCATATAAGATCCAAAACACACATAAAGGTTTAGTTTGTTAGATTTGCAACTTTTTAACTCAAATATCTTGATTTAGCCCATTAAATTTTTTTATATATTTTTAGTTTTAAACCTTGTAATAGGACCAGTTAGTACTTCTAATGGGTCATTTGATGATGCTTATTGATTCTCATCAAACCTAAGCATCCTTTTTTTAATATATATATATTGAAATAGATTAATTAAATGTGTGTGAGAGATGTCTGGTCTAGTGGTATTAAAATAAATCAAATTTAAAAAATATGTTTGTTTTAATAAAATATGCATAGCTTTTACTTGTTTTTCTGATAAGATTATAATATTTTTTTTAATATTAGTAGACGATCTTTTTGTGCAAACCTATATGATATTTTTTTCCTTTGATTTCATTCAATCTCTTTCTCATACATATATATTTTTATTATTGTTTGATCAAATAAAAATTGATTCTAAAAGAAAAAGTTAATAATCACAACTCGATCATGACTTATTTGTGAGATTAAATATTTTTATTTATATTTATCTCCTAACTTTTTATTTTAATATTTAGTTATTTTTAGCAATTTTTTTTATTTATTGGTGTATATAATTCTTTATTTATTTAATTAAATATATGTATTGGCTTTTTATTTATAATTTTTTTTTTCTTTACGTTAAAAAGCACGTTGAAAATGCTTATATATTCATTTCTTTACGTGGAGAATTGTTTTGGTCTAACTAACTAGTCCCTGCACATTTCCCAACTTTCGAACATATGATGATAGTGTAAATAATTATTTTTAGAAACTACTTTTTTTTTCCGACGACAAACCTTTCTTGATAGCTTTCCTCTGTTGCACGGCTTTTTGTCGCCGGCGCACCAAATCTATTTATTTTTAAATTGGGTTTTTTCATAAAAATACAAATAAGATATTTTAATGGAAATTATCGATAGAATAAATAAAATCTAATTTTTTTCAGAGTTATTATATATATATATATATATATATTTAATAACTCTGAATATATATATATTTAATAACATATAATAGCCGGATAATTGCTCAGGTATTCATATGAAAACTGGAATCTAAAAAAATAAAATATAAATATCTAAATTTTTTATTATATGAATAAGATATCAAATATAAATGTAAAAAATATACCCCTTGTTATTGCTTAAAATCTAAAGCTGTGAGCTGAAATCATAGCACAGTACAGTAGCATATAATAAAAGCTGAAACCAGACAAAAATAGATAGATGCCATAAACATGAGCAGCATTACTTGGCATGAGCGCATATATTACACAGAGAGGCCAGACCAGAGGAGCAGAAATGCCACCGGAATGGCTATAGCCATGGATTCTATATATGTGCTGTTCTGCTATCAAATATGTT
>Ga0325410_1004059_pt1 | contig 16438 bp, 11 predicted proteins | sample PopdelMetagenome_16_FD_206182 | JGI IMG/M metagenome (GOLD analysis project Ga0325410, IMG submission 206182) | Populus deltoides microbial communities from Bellville, Georgia, United States - Xylem-PdIQD-R3 | ecosystem: Host-associated > Plants > Phyllosphere > Stem > Wood/Secondary xylem...
GTTTGCTATGACATCACCATGTGATGATATTAATGTGTCATTAATTTTTTCTTTCTAGTGTTTTTGCACTTGTCATGCAACACCTAGTAAGGACACTTTTCCGTCAAATCAATGTTTAATTCTTCTTCTTTTTTTATGTTTTATTTTGTTTGATAATGCATCGTGGGACATTATTAAAATATGTTAAATTAATATTTTTTTAGGATGTTTTCTTATAAAATTATTTAAAAAATATTAATTTAATTTTTTTTAATTTAAACTATATATATATATATATATATATATATATAAACTTGCATTTTTATTCTAAATTTGAAACTTCCTGGCCTCTTTTATTTAATGAATCTGCAGTATCTCAACAGATTCATAGCCAACTAATCACAACTAATACCTCCAAAACGTCATATTCAGAAAACTAAAAGCAGATGGGTCAATGCCACATTGTTCATCACTAACCAAGGAAACAAAATTTCAGAGAACTTATGTTTATCATGTAAATTAAAATCAGGCAACTTGCAACCCTAAAAATGAAGGTGGGTTCTTCGTCGAGGGACCACTTGATTCATGTGTCATCCAACAGCTAACTACTACTGAACTCTCTTCAAGCAGAAATAATATTTGATTTATTTGATACTTGCCTTCAACTGATCACTGTTTCTCAATTCCATCTGAACCGTCTATGGATGTCAATAATGGAGAAGATCCTCGATGCATAAAAGAAAATTACGAGAGTGTTTGAGAGTGTGGTAATGATTATTTTTTAAAGTGTTTTTTTATTTGAAAATATATTAAAATAATATTTTTTTTATTTTTAAAAAATTATTTTTGACATCTATATATTAAAATGATATGAATATAAAAAATTAATTTTTTTAAAAATATTTTTAAAATATAAATAAAAACGAGAATGAGATAGCTAATTAGTTAGCAGGATAGAGATCACTCAAAGTTTGACTAATTCCAGCTATTATTAACAACTCCCTTCACATCCTAGAGAGTGATGGAGCACCGTTCATGTACGCAAACTTCAATTGGGATGGTTTTTTTAATTTAAAAAAACTCCCTTGAGCTTTGGACTTATAAGAGAAAAGAATGTGGGAGTAGGGAAAGGGGGGAAAGATAAGTTATATGGGTCCATTTTCGTTGGTCCTCATCTCATTTCCTTTTACTTTACAGGAAAGACTTTGCATAGTGGATATAAGGTATCTAGTTATTGAATTTGTCATAACATGAACCCCTAAAATTTATATATATATATATATATATATATATATATATATATATATATTTCCAAGAAAATCCATAAAAATAAACATATAAAATCTAAAAATATTTTTGGGACACGAGGAGATAGACCTCTAAGCTACAACATCCCAAAATACTAGAATAATAGCCAGATCGTGATATTTTGACAAGATAGAATGAAGAAAAAAAAGAGGTTGAAATCTAAACTTGACCAAAATTAGAATAATTAATTAAACTTAGGACTTAATTAAACTTCTAATGTGTTTTGTGGATTCAATTAAGAACTCAATTGAAGAAAAATCAAGTTTGGAGACCTAATTCGAGTCAATTCGCAAAGATTAAAAGATTAGGGATAAATTTGAAACTTTGGAATGCCAAATTGGTAAAATCAGGGGTTCAATTGCAAAAAATTTGAAGTTTGAAAGGTAGGGGCAAATTAAAAAAAAATTCAAGATCAAGAACATTTATGCAAAAGACGGGCAATATTGGGGGTTGTACTGAACTTTTTAAGGGACTAAATTGAAGAAAATCAAAGTTTAAGATTTAATTGGGGATTAAATTGAACAAATTGAAAAACAAGGGCTACTTCGTCAAAGGCGCCAGACGTGGAGGATCTCAATTGATTTTCCGCAGGGGCCTAATTGCATAAAAGTACTCAGTTTTGTCTTAATTAAGGATGTTTGAGCTTAAATTGAAAGAACAGGGACTAATTTGAAATTTACCGAAATCCCAATTATAAATCCCTAATTTTTAGGGTTTAATTAGACGATATGTCACTCGCTTTTAATGAAGAGATTGAGTGACATGTCGTATATCTTTATTTTATTATCTTCCTCGGCCGATAAGGTTGATCGAGTTGCTATATTTACGTGAATGAATGTGGCATCTTCGACCACTTCATGGACTCCAACCACCACCATTCAATAGAGAAGTTTCCCCTCTACAAGTTTGTGCCACCTTTGTTTAGCGTTTGTACCCCCATTTGCCATGTGGAAGCCCTCAACTTTTTGTCCTAGGACAGTCTTGTCTAATTTAGTTAAAATTAGCGGTGTGACACCTAACTTTGGATCAATGGTGGCAAAGCTACAAGCCACCAAATCAATTATGGTTTGATCCTAGTTGAAGAATGACACCCTCTCTACAAGATCTATGGCTTAGTTGGCTTCAAGAACCTCTCATTTGCCACGATTAATTCATGGAAAGTGTACCCTCAGTTAGCCATTTTCGATCAAGTTTCAGTTATAAAATTCCTAACTTTTTCTAGAAGCTCCAAGAGTTTGTCAGACATTTAGAGAATAGAAAAACAAAAGAATAAGAGATAAAAATTATATCCTAACAAAAAGAAGCAAAAAATAGGAAGGAATCTCCTATAATCTAGTTTTGAAAAACCACTTTCAAACATACAAATGATTTTACAACTACCTGCCTTTTGAGCCTATAAAAGAAAAGGAAATCATAGAGAGGAAGGAGGAGGAATCACAGAAAGAAAATGGAGAAAAACTTAGAAGATTAGATTACCAAAAATCCCTTAATATAAAGGTTGTGAAGTATTGATAAGAAGTGGAAAGAAAGAGATAAAAGGCAAAGCTCTTGAGTCCGAGAGTGAAAGCAGAAGTACCAAAGGACTACAAACTTAAGGAAAGAGCAAGAAATTCCAAGCAAATAAGATAACATTGTTAAGGTATTCCTTAAACTTTGATGAGAGGGTAAAGTTCAATGAGCACACCCCTTCCCCTTTCATTCTACTTATTAGATTTTTATATTAGATGTTCATTATGCATTTCCTTTTCAGTTATTTATTAGTTTCAATGCATTTGGTACCTTATTTAATCTTTTCAAATGACTAGTTGTTACATGATTTAGTGTGTGTATGTTTTATTTGAAACTTGTTCGAATTATTCAGTTTTTCATTGAAGTGTTAAATGTTAGTATAAAATGATGTTTTGTAGGCTTTGATGTTAGGTTAATCATTTTTACTTTTTTTTAATTCATGGTAATAAATTTGAGGTATTGAAATTGTTGTGGTTTAAATTGTTTTAAGTTAGCCTGTTGGATTTGTTAAAGATGTAGGCATATTGTTTAAGTTTCAAGACAATGATTTTATTCAATAAAACAACGTTTTTGCCTGAGAAAATGTTATTTTTGCTTATTATCTTTAGTTTGTTTTACTTAATGATTTACTTTTAATTTTTTGTTTCTTTCTATTTTGATGATTTAAGCAAGTTGTTTTGAACATATTTAAGCTTTGGTTGCTAAGTTTAGGTTGTTTTCTAGGCTCTTTATGCCTCTTTTCTAGGTTTTATCCTTATTAGACATTTTTGGGTTAAATATGCTTTTTTGAGTTGAAGTTCTTGCCATGAACTTTGCTTTGGATGGTTGATTTCAATGTTATTTTGGTTGATTGATGGTTTTTACATATACATGTATGATTACTAATCTTGAATCTAAGGTTTTAGCATAAAAATATCGATTTAATGGCTTTGATGTTCGTTTCTTCTTTTTTTAAAAAAAAAATCAAATAATCATGACTTTTGTTTGATTATCATGATAACCCAACCCTGAGATCTTGTTTGAATGTTGATTTCACATATGTCTATGCTTTCAATTTGATGTAATATTCTATGTTTTTCAATTCACATTTTTAGGTTTTATCTTCATGTTCTTTGTTAGATTCAAAGCAAAAATCTCGTTTGATCTTCTAATTCTTGTTTTTTGTTGATGGACTTTGTTTATGGGTTTGGACCTTTAGGTTAGGATGCCCATCCTACATGGTTGGGCTAAGTCCATTCTCCATAAGGTGGCGTTTGGCATATTCATTTTTATCAAATGAAAAAATGTTTTTTTAGTTCTTAAGACATGTTTTAAGTGGCAAACATGTCATACTAATTTTTGTAACAATGTTTGATTTCTCAATTTTTATGCTTTTATCAAACATAACCCAAATAATTTCTAAGAAATTTGAAGAAATTCACATACCATTTTAAATTTATTAAATATTTGGTCTGTAAATTTATATTGTAAGATACTGACTCAATATTAAATATATTTTTTTTTTCTTCAAACTTTCAGAAAGAAATAAGATAAAATATAAAAATTCATTTTTTTAAAAAATTAAAAATATATATATATATATATATATATATATATATATATATATATATATATATATATGTTTTTACTTGAATGCATACAAATAAATTCTAAAATTTTCATGCATACTTCATAAAAAATAAACAAAAAATACATTTTTATCATACTTGAAAAATATATAAAATTATATTAATTGGTATCATAACAAGTTTGTGATTATCCATTAGAATTTAGCTAAAATCTCAAAAATACCATAAAAATCAATTTGTTTAATTAATATTTAGGCTATGAATTTTACAGAATAATGCATATTCCCGGTATTAAACTAAATGAATTAACAAGAATACACCTTTAATTTTTTGGGCTTTAGAATTGTTAGATTTTAGCCTAATAGGATAATGATCTTTTTACTAACAAGGACTTTTCTTAAACCTTAGATAAGCCAACAAATAAAAACATGACTCATACAAATGAACAATGTAGTTTATCTTAGGTGAGGTGCAGTAAAGATAATAGATCCTTCGTATACACAATTAGTCCTCTTATATAAACTTTGAAACTAGTTAGAGTTCCTACAAATCAAAATACTAGGTGGCGACTCCATCACTTTTTTTACTGATATAGGACAAGAATTCCTTATTCTTTCCACCCAAACCCTGAAAATCCTGATCCAAGAGGATGATCGTTGCGACGCCGCATGTGTGAAAAAATGGCGACTCCATTAGGACTTCCCGTGGACTATGCTTTTTTTCTGATTGTTTTGTTTTAATTATTTGATCTGTGTATTTATTTTTAATATGCATTTTCTTTAATTTTTCTTATATACTTTATTTTTTTTTTACATATTCCTCGTGTATTGTATAAAATTACCTCATACATCACATGTCTTAAGTTTTTAAAGTATACATAAGGTTCTAGGTTAGGCGGGGGATTATCGATCAGCTTATGACTATTGGTTAGTGTTCAAATGTGTGAAACACTTAGCTTATATTGAGTGCTTGCTTGGTAGCGATGGGCATACGTGCCTTAACCAGTCTTCGTAACATTCTCATATTATATTTATGAAGACCATCACTTAATGAATAGAATATATCTTTAGGATGTATGTGTCACATGTAAGTTGCATCAAGACAAGTCTGACCATGCTTATCATGTATTACAAGATTCTGAATTAAAATCATGACTTTCATAAAATATCCATCTTTTCAATAATTCAGGCAAGAATTTGGGCTGACACAAATAGCTAAAGGAAATTATTCAAGAATCAATTCCAGTGGATTTCCACGCATTAAGAAGATAAATCATATGGTAAATTACCTGGATAAACTGCTACCCGTCATGGGATATGTCAATGAGGTTCTCTTTAAGAAGAAATATGAGAGGATTGCATAGCTAATGATATTTCTAGTATAAGGAGTAGCTGTAAAAACCCTACTGAATATTTGGGATCCTAATTATAGATGTTTTACTTTTAGGAACATTGACATGACACCTATAGTGAAGAAGTTTAAGTTTATTACTAGTAGGGATGTGAACTTTTGATAAGTTTACTAAGTTTCGCAAGGAAAAAGAGTTGAATGGTATTGATGTTAAGGTGGACTTTAGATAAAATCTTCAGAGACATATCATATAATGCTTAAGCTGAGCTTGTTAAGAAAATGGTGCGGGATGTACTTGAAAAAAATACATCTAAAGAACAACATTACAGTATTGCAACAAGAAGACAAATAAGATAGATAAAAGTACTAATTAAGTATGGTTATATTGATTTAGTTTATTTTTCCTTGAATCTTGCAAAGAATCTTGATGATCATAAGCCTTGTTCTTATAAAAAGTCAATGTCTTACAAAAAAAAATCTTATTAGTGGATATTTGCTATGAATGAGAAGATTGAGTTTTTTTGTAAGAATTAGACATGTAAGCTTGTTAAACCACCACATAGCTAGAAGTTTATGTGTAAATGGGTTTACAAGAGGTTAGATAGATTCACAAGGGTTGAAGATACATGTTTTAAATCATGCTTAGTTAATAAGGGTTTTACACAAAGAGAAAGTGTTGACGTTAATGAGGTATTCTCTCTAGTTATGAGGCATAATCCCATCCAAGTATAACTTGTTATGGTTATTTGGTTTGACTTAGAGCTTGAACAACTAGACGTCAATGTAACTTTTCTAATATATACTCCATTTGCAACCCATTTTAGGTTATCTTTAAACTTTTCACTAGAAACAGAGGAGGATAAAGAGCACATGTCAGGTGTTACCTATACCAGTGTAGTTGAAAGCATTATGAATGTTATGGTTTACACTCGTCCAAACATTTCACATGTTGTTAGTGTGGTTAGCATGGTAAAGTTCACTAGAAGGTCATGAAATGGATACTTCTTTATCTTAGAGGTATTATAGATGTTGGTTTGTTATATGACAGGGGCAGTAGCACTAGAGGTAGTGTTGAGAACTTTGTAGATTCATATTTTGCTGGTAGTTTGAATATGAAGGGGTCACTCACAAATTATGTTTTCACTCATTTGGAGTGTGTTATTAGTTGGAGAGCAATTTTAAAATTTATTGTTGCCTTATCTATAATAGAGAATAAGTTTATGGCATTGAAAAAGGTATTAAAAGAAACTTTATGGTTTAAATGTTTGGTTGATAATCTTAGTTTATCATTTAAGTTGATTGTTATGTATTGTGATAACCAAAGTATTATTCATCTAGTCAAGAACTGAATATATCATGAAAGGACCAAACATATTGATGTCAAATATCACTTTATTTTGAATATCGTATCACAGGGTGTTATATCAATGAAGAAGATTGTTATAGTTTAGAACTATGTCGATATGTTAATAAAGTCTATCTCTACGATTAAATTCAAGCATTGTTTATACTTTATTGGTTTGTGTACCACTTTAAAGGTGTTTAATAGGGGTAATCAAATAGAAGTTTAATTTTTATAAGTTGGCTCAATTTAAGTCAAGGTAGAGATTTGTTGGGTTTGTCTTAAATTATAGGCCCAAATGAGAAAATAAATATGTTTGTACTTAGTTCATATAAAAATCTAAAGTTGTCATATTTTAGAGTAAGGTTTATTTGTGATTGATTTTATTCTCTATATTTTGGTGGCTAAAGATAAGAGAAAAAATGAGTTTTGAGTTAGTTTGAGAATTTAAGTGAAAGAGTAATTTTGTATGACACCTTGTAATTTTCTACTTTTTCATAATGAAATTCTCTTATCATTTCACCTTTGAAGTAGGCTTGAGTTGCATAACCCCTAAATTTCATGTGAGCTTTTATATGATTGATTTTGCTTGTATTTTATATTTTTCAACTTGCCAATTAATTTGAGATTTTAAGGTTGTTTCCACAACAATATCAAATTATTAAAACAGATTCATAGTTAATTTTTTATTTATAAGAGATATTAGTTATTTATCTTATATCATTTTCGACTCATTTAGATCGAAAGGTCAATAAAATATTTACTATTTCATTAGACAAACACTATCAATATTGAAAAACAAAGATTTGTTAAACAAAAAGGATTCATAAAATTTTATTTATATCAATATTGTTAATTTTTATCCATATGATATTTAGTTTTAAATAACTCTTTTCAATAAATAAAAAATATTAACAAATAATGTAATGCTAATGGTATGATTATAAAATATATATATATATATATAGTTTAGATTGTCTTTATTTTTTATGCCTAGTTTGTATTATGTCCACATAAGTCTAATTACTCATAATTTATTCTTATATTTTAGGTCTTTTTTAATGTATCATTTTAGCAATTTTTCTCCTTTAAATTAATAAAAAAACTTAAATACTTATTATAAGAAAATATTTGGAAAAAAATAAATTGTCATTAGATATTAATTTTTTTTATATTAATAGTTTTAATATATCAAGTGAGATTTGAGTTTATTATATTAAGATATTTTGTCAGTATAATTAAAAACTCTAGCAAAATGATAGATTAGATAATGACCCTAAATTCAAGATTAAATTGAGAATAATTATATTTATTTGTAAACATTAGAGATATAGTCTAAAATATAAAGATAAATTGAGCTAGTTTCTCCTATTGTCATTAAAAAAGTTATCAAAGCTCTGAATATTTGTTTATATTATAAACCTTATCTAATACCTATTCTAACAATATAAATATATTCATTATTATTAAATAAAGGACTCATTTATACACACACAAAAAAAAATAGAAATATTATGACATAATAGTAATTACTAGCTTTAAAACTCGTGCAAAATAGGATTCTAAGTTAATTTTTAATATTGTAGAAGAATGTATTAATGATATGGATGCATTTTATTATATCATGTTTTAATTGAGAAATGCAAATCAACTTTTTTTATATCAAATATAAAATAAAAAGATGAAAACAAAAATTACAATAATCTCTTTTAAAAATTATAAAAATAAAAAAATAAGTACTATTTAAAAAAAATTAAAAAAACAATTTAAAACAATAAATGAGAGAGAGAGGGTATTAATTTAAATTGAAATAAAAAAATTAATGTAAACTGAAAATATATACCAAAGAAGAAGGTTGTTAATCAAAAACTTTGCAAAAAATAATATATAAACAATGAGAAGGAGGTCAGTATTCGTACTTGGCCAACTACCTAAGTCTAGAAGCGTTTGGGTGAAACCCATATCCACATGCCTAGGCTTATATATTTTTTCGATAATAAAAGGGATAGATGGCATGTCGTCTTTTTATTTTTATTTTTTCAAATTAAAGCAAATAACGCATTGTTTGGTATGACAAGCAATATGTCGCTTGCTGATCGTTTCTGGCCATCTCATATTGTTGGAAAACTCATTAGAAACATGGGTTTCAACTACTAGATTAAAAAAACCATTTTCAACCAATTTGTCTCATAAATCACTTAGGAAACCTCAATAAACTCATTTACGACCTTAAAATAGCAAAAAACAAATCGATTAAAAAAACCAAAATATCAAAACTTTTCAAGGATTGATTTATATTTTCTGGTAAGGTAAAAATAAAAAACAATCACCATCAAACTCCTCTCTTCAAATTTGACACTAAGCTTGGTCATTTTAGTTGTCAAAATCATAACAACGATAATTTTTTCTTTTTTTCAGTTTTAATGACTTTATCTCTCCTCTCTAAAACACAAGAACTGAAAAATAAAATAAAAATTTAGACCAAAATGACATTTTTTATGAATTTAGGATTGACCATATATTCTCTTTGTGTTTTACATTTTAGTCTTTTATCTTAATTTGTTATTTCTCCCACAATTTCAAAATTAATCTTATTTAATTAGATCATAAAAAAATTCAATAAAAAATATAAAAGTTGAAATTTAAAAAGAAAAAGGAGGGAGGGGCAGTTCCTTCACTGTTTATATAAATAGTGAAGGAGCTGGAAAAACCTAATTTTTTAAGGATTTTTTTATATAATTATAATGATAGAAAAATAAGGAAACCTATCAATAATCCCTAATAATATTTTTTTTTTCAATTGTACTATTGTAATAATCAATCATCATAATATTTAATTTATCTATATTCTCTAATACTTACTCCATGTATCAATTGTCTTTCTATCAAAATTAATTCTCGCATCTATTTGTTTGTTGTTTTATCCATACCCTTGAAAGGGTATTTAAGTTAATTCTTAACTTAGGTCACCATGTGCAATTATTAATTTTGATTAGAATATGAATAAACTAAAAGCTTTGATTAATACATACATGTATATTTATAGAGAGAGAGAGAGGATTGATAGATTTTCTTGGAAAACATATACATTGAAATTTCATAATATTGAGACTTAAATATTAGTTCATGACATCTATTGCTATATCAAGTTTTATTCTCATAAAATTTTATAAATGTTTATATACCTGTGATCAAAATTACAATTAAAAACATTAAATTATTTATTATCATATTTGTATAATTTTATTTTTTATTTCTTTATCTTAATATTTTTTATTCAATGATCCTCAACCTCAAATCAACTTGAATGTCAACAAGACTAAGCCTCTTCTCTAGACAATCTTAAAATTATAGCACTTATATTAGTTTGGTGCATTAATTTTTTTATTTATTAAATTCTCCTAATACTAGTCCTAAAATTTGAATCCAAAAAATTAAGGAAAAAACATAAGTACTTAACTACCAAAATGATCCCTTGGATTTTCAAACTAACTATATAGTCTATGGAGAAGGATGTTTAAAATTTTTATATGTGCAATGGTTATATAAAAGAAATCATAATAATTACTAGCATATCATATTTATATTTTATAATTTTTTTGTTAATTTTATAATCAAACCAGCTTAAATTTTAAACCTGAAAAAAAAGTTAATTATTTTTGAATTAAAACATTTGTTGGCATGCATTACATAACATTTATTTTATTTTTGAAAGAAAAACATAAATGTTTCCTATAATAACATAGTATTAAAAATATTTATTTTATTTTTTTTATGAGAATCAATATGTTTTATTAAAGTAAAAAGAGATTAAAAAGGATGACAACCAACATAAAAAACAATTCATAATAAACTGGATAGCAAAAATATTTATTTCAATTTGTAGCAATGCTTATAAAATAATTGAATAATACACATGTCAACAAAACTCACACACACATATGTGTGTAATTGAAGATTATGCAAAATGATTGTTACATTGAGTGTATCTTTGTGCAAAACAAGTTCTACTAGAGTACCATAGTCTTCAACTTCATTTTCTTGGTCACTTTCCATTATGTTTTCAATAATATGTTCATCATTGAACAACTAAGAAATTGCCTAGTTTTTTTTCTTAGTAGTTCAAATGGTACTAAACATTCATTGTATTATGATACTTCAACTTTTTAATTAGAACATGTAATCATTGAATATTTACATTATCTGAGTGTCGATCCAAATTATTTGAAGTCACATTATCCATAGATTTAATTTTTCAATATTAAAAATAATTTGTAATTTCTCAAGTCTATATTCTTAAAACACTATTGTTTAACATACTTGCCAATTAACCATAAAGCAATTTTCTTAGAACTATCCTCATTACAGCACATAATAATTGCAAGTCTTTCCTTGTCTTATTTCTTACCTTCATGTTTCTTTATTGCAAGAGAATTATCATGTTGTATTATATATGACAATTTTTCTTCATCCAGATTGAAAACATCTTTCATGAAAAATTAATATGCTTTCACTTTTATAAACTGTAAATTTCTCTTCACGATCTCCATATCAACTTATCCATTTTCTTTTAAACAATGATATGTCTTGATGTCATGTCTTGATTTGAAATACTAGTCAACTTTGAGAAATTCTAGTGTAACTACAAGGTATATCTTTTCCAAATACTCATTTGCCTTCTCCGTGATTAGTTTTTTTAGTCATATTCACACGTTTTTGGTATTGATCAAAGTACTCACACAAAATCTTCTCTTGCTCGAAGAACTTTATAGTTCTATGTTGTTTGACATCATCTTTTTTAATATTAGATGATAGATCCTCTAATAATCTCTTGATCATATTTGATATTTTTACTTGGCTTACTTGCAATTTAAATTTTTCTAACACCCATTATTGCAATTTTTTTATTGCAAGTTTGGATTTTCTATATTATACTCGCACAATGTTTAATGTATTTCACTTCTCATTGTTGATTTCTTTATCTTTATGTCTTTGATGATAAGAAATCATTGTGTTTAGTTTTACCTTTTATAATACTATATATTTTTTTATAGATTTTTTATTTGATTTACTTAATATTCATGAAGTATAATTTTAGTTTGTTATAAAAATGGGTAAATCCATTATTTCTATTTAATAAGACTAATTACATTCATTAAAATGTTTTGGTTAAACAAATACATAAAAAAGAAAAATTATAATTTATATACTGAGTCAATTTAATTTTTAAATTTAGTTAGAAAGAATATATAATATAACATAAACAACAAAAAATTACTATTCACACAAAAAAAATCAACCAAAATCTAATTTATTTCTTCCTCCCCCTCTAAAAACACAATCCCTAAACCCCAAATTAATTCAAATCCCGTTGGCATTCAAGCAAATCAAAATCCACTTCCTGCATTGGTTTCAGCCTCAACCTCCGTGCATAGTACCCCTGTCTGTTCCACCTCAGCAGTGACCTCATTTTCCACCACAAGCAACAATGGACCCATCCAGCAATTATCCTTCTTTAATGCACCAAATCTTCTTAATCCAATAACAATATTGTTTGTGTTGTCTTCGTTTCGATAATTATTTTGTTTTTTCAATTAAAATAGAATATTTTAACTATTTATATATATATAATTTAAATTTAAGATAAATTAATTATAAATTATGTCATATAAATATAATACCAAATAAATATAATTTTAAAATTTAAAATATTTTTAAATAGTTAAAATTAAATAGATCTTTAACTTAAACTATATTTGTTTCCTGGAATTCACTATCCGGGAAACTACTTTTCAAACTTTTCTGTGTTTGTTTGTCACTAGAAAAGTTGATCAATGGAAAACACTTTCCAGTCAAAGAAAAATTTAGCTTGATTTCCGGGAAAGTGTTTTCCTGGAAAATTTGGGCGGAAAACACTTTCCGGAAATTGTGAAAAATTTAGAAATATCATATTATTTGCTAATTATGTCAAATTTGGTCCTCAAACTTTTGATTACTAAATATATTTTGTTTTGAATATTTATTTTTCAATTTCATCTCTTAAAATTTAATTTTTATATTAACTTTGGTCCTCATTTTTATAATTGTTATTTGATTTTTCCTTATCATTTTTTTATTGAAATTTTTTATGTATCAAATTTAGTCCTCATTCTTTTGATTGTTACTTATTTTATTTAAAATAATTTATGAAATGTTAATTTATTTTAATTTCTTCATCTTTCAATTTTTTTTATTTTTTAGATTTGATCTATATTATTTTGATTATTATTTATTTTATTTGAGATAATTTATGAAATTATATATTTTTTTAATTTCATTCTCATTCAACTTTTTAATTTGTAAGATTTGTTCCTCATTATTTTAATAAACTTGAGAAAAATAAAACATTAATAAGTTATTTTACAGCTCATTTTCCATGACATAACCAAACAATGGAAAGTGTTTTTTAACTTATTTTTCATTACACTACCAAATATCAGAAAATAATTTACTTTCCCGAAATTTACTTTTCAAAATGAAATTACTTTCCAGCAAACAAACAGGGCCTTAAAGTAATTCAACTTAAATAAAATATCAAAATATTATGAAAGTAAAATGTTTTAACACAAATATTTTAAATATAAAGTTAGGTCAATATTATCAAGGCTAATGGAATCTAAAGCATCCCTTGTTTTGCTCAAATTCCTACAAAGTATAAACATAAAAAAAACAACATGAATATAAACAATATATATTAGTGATAAATCTAATTTTAAAAAATTAATATCATTGTAAATGAAAATAGTAATAATAATTTTCAATATTATTATTAATATCATTATTATTGAAAATAGCAATGAAAAAGAGCTTTTTATACTTGGATGGTTTAATTAATTAAATTGAATAAGGTTTAATTTGATTCAATGGCTTTTTAAGAGCGGAACGGAGCACATGGAATAAAACCGGAACGTTCCGACCAAAATTTAGCCGAAAAATCCGAAACGGACCGAGATTTAAAATGAGATGAAAATTGTTCTCTTTGTTCCTTTTTTTGAATTGATATAGAATGTTTCGGCTATTCCGGACGAAATGAAACGAAATTGACAACCTTGGTTTGAGTAGGTTCCATATATGAAGCGAAACACCATTAAGGAGAAAGAATTGGATTTTTTTTCCAGTAAATAATCCAAAATTTTTTGTTGATTTTTTTTGAATATTATATAAAGTTTTATGAACTTATAAAGTTCAAGATATAACTTAACAAATTATCTTTTATTAATTAATAAATAAATTAATAATTTATTGGTTGAATAATATCTTAATTATTCAAAAACTTTCACCGCTCTAAGAATATTAATTTATAGAAGAGTTTTTTTATATAAGTTTAAGAGATTTATCATTTTTTTCTACTGCATATAGGAATTATTTTTCTTGATTTTGGTGCTGCCACATATTAGGTTTTGTTTTTTAAATTGATAATGACACATTATTAAAAAATCAAATATGTAAGGTTTTTCAGCTGATAATGTCAATGTTAGAAAGATTAATAGAAGTATTTCATTAAAAATCAAATTATTTTTCTATTATGTCAATATATTTATTACATAAATCTTTTAATATAAAAATAAATCTTTTATAATAAAAATTAGATATCATAAAATATATATAATAAGTAAAATCAGGTGTTTGATTTTTATATGATTTATTTTTAGTACTAGTCGTGTACCCACATTACACAACGAAACCTTTTTTTATTTATTAAGAATGATGTTTAGCTAGTGCAAACCCGTTTTACAGAAGAAAAAAAATATGCAACTCAAGTCATACACCTAATTAGATCAAATAAGTTGGTTTTATTTTAATTAGATGATTAAAAAAATATTGGTAATTACAACAAATTGACTAAATTAAAAAAACAATGATAATGATAACCTAGAAAAAGATTTTTGTGAAAAAGAACAAATGATGGAGCTCTATTTTTAGCCCATTAAATATGAAATGATGAATTAAGTTAAAAAACTAGAAAAAGGGGCTTGAGTTAGCATGATAAACCTTTACATTGGGTTAACCCGTCAAATCTGCGGTCTAGGTCATGAAATCGGGATAACCTAGTAGAAAAGAAAACTTAAAAAATCACAAAGTTGAAAAAAAAAGGTAAAAAATGATATCAACCTACGTTAACTTTTCAAACCCTTGATCCGGGATATTAGACTGAAAGTACCTTAATTGAAAAAACCACAAAACTCAATTCTCAAGCAATTAAATGTTAAAAGATTAACTTAGAAGAAGAATATCAATTACACAAAAGGATATGGATAAAAATGAAATGACAAAAAATGACAATCGAAAGAATTGAGATAAAAATGAAATACAAAATAAATTTTATTGTTGATTGAAGGGTGAATTGAAAAGAAAAATTAATTGAACAAAAGGACAAAAAAATCAAAATAATGAAGATAAAAATTGAAATGAAAAATAAAAAAATAATATTGAAGAGTGAAATTGAAAAGAACAATCAATTTAACAAAAGACAAAAAAACAACCAAAAAAAATAAAGATCAAATTGGACAATATAACATTTCACAATTGGGATTAAAGAATGTAATTGAAAAAAGTTCAGAATTTTACAAAAAAATAATTAAGAAAAAAAAATTAGAAATCAAAGGACTAAAAACCGAAATTGACATCCTCACAAATTAAAAAATAATTCTAAAATTTTTCATGGGTAGCACAGTCTCCAAGGTGAGGAGGCAAAAATAAATAGAAAGTGAAGAAAAGAAGGTTATTGACATCGCTATTTTTTATTTTTATTTTATTATCGAGAGGCGTCGCACGCACTACTTGAAGGGCATACGGGCCTCTCTCACAATGTAGTTAGTACGTTACACGCGCCAACCACTTTTTTTATAATATATTTTATATTTATTTAAAAATCAAATTACCCCTTACCTAACCTAATTATTATAAAAATAAAACACATATTAAAAGATAAAAGTGCCCCTAGACTCTATTTTTAAAATTTTTGCATCTAAAAGTATTTTAGTTATTTTATTGTGTTTCTAAAATGGCAAAATACCAACTTACCTCGAACAACCTGATAGTAACCAAATATGCCTTGTGCAATGAATACCATATCCCTAACAACTAGTCTAATGATATTTTTTTTTTTTATGAAAATGATAAATTTGTTATTACATTGTTTCAGTTAATTGTATTTATGAGTCTGCATAAACAATATTTTCCCAGCCCCTAATAACTTGATATACACACACACATGAGAGAGAGAGTAAAAAAATACAAAAATGATTAAACTAAACTGTGGAAACACGCAAATAATCATATACTATATATTAAATCTCAAGCTTTTTAATAAGCTCTTACAATTTATTATTTTTTGTAAAGC
>Ga0325410_1004060_pt1 | contig 16437 bp, 11 predicted proteins | sample PopdelMetagenome_16_FD_206182 | JGI IMG/M metagenome (GOLD analysis project Ga0325410, IMG submission 206182) | Populus deltoides microbial communities from Bellville, Georgia, United States - Xylem-PdIQD-R3 | ecosystem: Host-associated > Plants > Phyllosphere > Stem > Wood/Secondary xylem...
TAACCCTAAAACAAATTCCAACTCATGATCATTAAAAAACCAAATCTAAAAACTTACTAGTTAAGCTAAATTATAATAACCATATATTAGCTTCTTGATTTATTTAGGATTCTACCTCCTTACCGGGCTCCTTTTTTACAGCGACCTCATCCGTAGCAATAAAGAGATAAATCATATGATTGCTGTTCTTGGGGCTTTTTTTGAGTTGTTTAGCTTGATAAATTAGTGTTTTAATATTATAAGGGTGATGTTTACATGTCAGCAAGTAACAACATACAACACGTATTTGTTTTATTTATTTTAAAAAAAATCAAGGACAGACAACAAACCATTCACTCATTAGAAAAAGGAAAAAAAAAAAAACCTAGAGGCTTAAGGTCCACACATGAGGTGCACGCACCTAGCCTCTTTTTATTTAATTTTTTTGTCTTCAATTGTTTTTACTTCTGATCACATCCTTTAACTTTTTCTAAAAAAGATAAAATTAAAAATTATTAAATCCAATGAATTTGGATAGCACGTGATAATGATTTTAGAAATGCTCTTGTGACAAATTGTTTTGATGCTTTTTTTTAGTGTTTTTCATGATTTTGATATGTTTATATTAAAAATAAAAATAAAGTCTTAAAAAAATCATTTTATACATTTTCAAGCTAGCATAAAGCCAGCTACATGAAAACAGCGTACAGTGGTAGAACCAAACCACTAACTCACCATGCACATGTCAAAATCAAGAGCCACCAAAAGGTAAAAAACACTCATGAACTCACAACCAAGAATATAATAGAATCGCGAATCAACTACATTTTCAATTTTTTTACTGCTACGCTAAAATCGTGTAGTGCATAAGTGGAGCCATATCTGGATGGGTAATTTCAGAAAACTAGTGATTCATAATAGAAAGCTTCCTGTATCAAATATCTGAATCAAAACTTGCCACTTGAGTGCACAGCATACGGGGATAAAATCCAAAACTGAAGGATTGACAATTGTTGTAGTTTCCAAACTATTCTAAAGTTGGAAGGGGAAAAAAAATCTGAGGTAAATTAACAGAACTGGAAGAATGACCTGCTTAATGATCACCAGGGACTGTCTTGATGATATCAGAATCACCTGTAACACAAAAGAAAAGAGTGGCAGTCAGAAAAATGTCAATGGCATAAACATAATGCCAAAATATACAGTTCAAGACATAATAATCTTTTAATGCATTACCTGCATCAACAATGCTCAGACAAGATACACGGAAGTACTTGCCACAAGCAGTTCCCAAATCAACATTGTCTGCAAAAAGGAAAAAAGGGGCATGAAGGAGGCGAGGGAAAGACAAGAGTGCAGTTTCAAAATCACTAGTACTAAAACATGGCAAAATAGCCTGCCTGTTGCTACAGGTAAGAAAATCAAAATCATTTGATTATTCAAGGCCAGACAATTATTTCCAAACTCCAGGTGTCCTGCAACACATAGGGGGAAACTCCAATATTCCAGGGGTGCTCATCATTCAGCACAACATCCTCTTAAATGAAGCCATTTACACACATTGACAATCATGTTAAAATTGATACTAAGTGATTTAACAAAATATAAAAACGAAGATGAAAAGCATATCAAATTCAACGTGACTATATCAACTTGCCCATGTGGTTAATATTAAATGGATGGCGGGTACTCATGGAGTACATGAGTTTTTCCCAAAAACATGTGAAACCTAAACCTAGATAACTAAATGTATGAACCAGCTATTGTACCGAGGCACAACAAAACCAAGAGATTAATGGCAAACAGTAACAAGATGCAAGATGACTAGAGTTGGCCTATATGCTGTCTCAAAACCATGTACGTTTCCCAACATAGATTTGTCAAAGGTCTATAAATTCAGATTGAAGTCACAAGTTTCATACGCCTTTGTTCCATGCATCTAATAAAGAATTCTTCAAACTCCTAGGGGCTACACATAATGATATAATAATGAGACTGCACAGACTGAAAGTTCAGTAACGACTCAATCAAATTCAAATTCTTAGACGCGGTCAAGGACTCGAGGTTGCAAAATCTTTTAAATAAAAAAGTAAAAAAGAAAAAGAAAAAGGGAGCATCATCTCAATAAACAAAATCATCATCTCGATAAACAAAATCATGATGTTTCAGCACAGATAAAACCAAGCGAAATTCATTGCAGCATTATAATCACAAGCATGATATCCACTAATATGAATGCATTAAAGTTATAGCACGACTACTAGTACCAAACCAAAACCGTTCTCTATCTATAATAGATGTTGACGCAAAAAAAAAAACATAAAAGCCCATAAAAAGGGAACAAGAACTTACTGCCATTATAATGATGCACTCCAACCTTTGCGAGCATAGCATAATACTCAATCTCGGATTTCCTCAAAGGTGGGCAATTGTTTGATAATAGAATCAATTTTCCTGCATAAATATCGATAACCAAATAACCCCAAATTAAAATCTAAACAAAAAAAAAATCAAAATTAAGATCTCAGATATAGAAATTAAAAGTTTGTAATGTTAAATAAATAAATAAAACCTTTGGAGCTCCTTAGAGATTTAAGCACAGTTTTGTAACCAAGAGTGTACTTTCCACTCTTCATCACCAAAGCCAATCTGTTATTGATGCTCTCATGGGTCTTCTTCTATAAAATTGACAACAGCAGCAACAAAAAAATTAAAATACAAAATCAATAATCAAATTTTCAATTAAACAAAGAAACAAGTGAAATTAAGAGGAAATGGAAGAGAAGGGATTACAGTTTTCTTGGCTGTGACCATTTTGATGCTGTTTGGCTGTTTTCCTGGAAAAAATAAGAGTTTGATGGGAAATTAAGTTTAAAATAGAAGAATTTGCGTTATTGAGATGCTATGAGAGCGTAAAAAAGCTTACAGCGCTTAGGGTTTATTGAGATTTAGAATCTGAAGCTGAAAGAAGCCCTAGAAGCTTGACGGCAGATGTACAGAGCACTAGGGCTTGTGTGTTTCGTTAGCTAATAAATGGCTTGCTTGCCCACGTGCAGTTCGCATGTGTTATTATTTCTATCTGTTAGTCCTCGAAGATAAAATTAGTCTAATCCCATCCCTACAATTTGTTTTTTTAACTATTGTGGGAAATCAAATTATATTCTTAAGAGAAGCAAAAGGCCATGGAGAAAATTGTGTCCAAGTCATCAGGATTTACCACATCAATGGTATTGTTCTTGTAAGAAAAAAAATGTGTCTGTGAAAGGTGATTTTAGGATGAAACTTAGATATTATATCTTTAGAGTCAGCACGATGCTTTATTTAAAACATATTGACCATGCCAAGGAATTCGGTTGAGGATCCGAATGAGGTCGTCCAGAGTGACTCGAGTAGCTGTCTGAGGTGAAGATCTCATGTATAGAGTGGCAATATACAAGGGTGACTTAACTGTCAACTTTTCCATAATTGGTGGATCATATATGTTTCTCGGGAAGGAGAGAGGGTGGAGGATGATCGACTCGTTCCCCGGCATGGGGTGGGATAGACTGTTGCTGTGAAAGTGGAAGTTGTTTCCTATAGTATAAAGCTGGCTGTGGCTGCAGGGTGGACGGAGCAGGTGCAGCCGCACCAGGAGTGACTGGCGCAGCTGGAGAATGAAGAGGAGCATCCACACGCATTTTCACTTTCCGAGTGTCAACGAACTCGGCCACCATTTGGTGGCCATTGTAGGTTATAAACAACATTTCGTGTCTCAATGGCTTCTTCCACTGATCAATAATGCAAAAACAAAGCATTGGGTTCTGATACATCCATCCAAAGACCGGTGAATAACAGAGTTACATGGATTACTAACATGCAAGACAATTGAAGTGATTTATTCATATGAATCATGTTAGAAAGTAGTGTAAAATTATTTTTAAAGTCTCGTCTCTATTTAAGTTTTTGAATAAGAAATCTAATTTCTTGATATGATAATAATCATGTGGTCAGAGAGAAAAATAGTAAGAAATTATCCTGGTTAAATGCAGGCTGGAACTCAGGCCTCTAGGGATTATGCGATCAATGTTGTTCCTGGATCCATCTTTGAAATATGAGAATGGTAAAGTAGTTTTATCTATGGATTTACATGAAAAATCCTTGGTGTCTTCTTTTAAAAATAAAAGTTTTTCTTTTTAATTTTAAATTTTATTATCTAAAAGTTTATTAAAATTCAACTAATCTGATTGAGCCGGGTCGGTCAATTAAAAGGTAAAGTTTTTTAATAATGATATATTTCATTCACAAGACTCAAACTCAATCTTATTTAAGAGAAATAAGGATCGAACTGCTTAAACCAACCCGCTAAAACATAAGTGGCATGTTGGGTTCGAATTATTGACCTATTTTTTCTTTGTATACGCCATTATCGATATCGACTGTGGATGTAATTACAATGTAGTTTGACAGTTAATATATTTATATATGATCAATGTTTGATCTCCTGGGTCAATCCAACTAGTTAATCTATAATCGAGGCCTTGAATCTGACAACTATACTTGCAAAGGATGGCGAAAAAGAGAGGGGCAGGTAGTTTAGCTTTTCCCATGGATATCTGTCCAGCACTGCAGCTGGAAGAAGGGGCTGTACACGAGGTTCTCGATATTCCGTTGTCTCCATGCTTCTCTGTTTCAACGAGTATGTATAGTTGTGCGTAATGCTTGTTACTCAGTTTTAACTTCTAACATTTTTCACCCGTCTCTTTAGCATGCCTGTACATCGTCATATCAAGCGACAAGTATTCAACGGATAATCAATCATGATTTCTCAATAATTAAGAATCTGTGCTTACCAGCCGAGTTATTTGTACTTGTTGTCACATTTCTGTGTGCAGGAGCCTTTGCGAGAACAATTTGCACGAACTAAATTTCAAATTACTCAAGATACTCATTCTGTTGGAAACAAGATAATTACATCTGGCTACCTAAAAGTACGATTTTTCACTAAGAATGAGATGGGTGGCCATAGTACTCCAATCCAGGTGGTTGAGGTCTGAAATTAGCACCCAGGGTTTGTTGAGTTAAAGACCTGGGTTGTTTCTGGTTTATTGGGGCCTCCTGTTGTGCCACTGGTAACGGTTGCTGCTGAGGCATTTGCGATGGTTGTTGAGCCAAGGGCACGGTTTGACTTACCTTATAGGGTGGGGGTGGGGGTGGGGGTGGTCCTGGAGGCAACACAGAAAAGTTACCATAAGCATACGGGGTTGCAATCCCTCCCCCTGGCTGTATATAAGGCTGAGAGGATGAGTTGGGAAGAATGTGAAATTGAGATTGAGTGGTCGGAGTCTGGTTCTGCATTGTAGGTTGGGTCAACAAAACTGACTGGTACGAATGTGTTGTTGGAGCAGTAAGTGGCTGAGCTAGCATAAAAACATTTGGATCTGAAACAGGTAAAGAGGTTTCAGGTTTTGGAGCATTCTTTGCTTCTTCAGCGGCAAATGTAGAGAGAACAGCGTGCATGATCATTTGAGAAGAGGAGGAAGCTGCAAGCTTCTCTGCAACCTCCGCAGCAATAGCTGCAGCTGTCCTCTTGGGTGTTTGTCCTGCTTTTGCATTTGAATCAACTGGTACTGTAGTTGTACTAGATGCTTTTAATTCTTCACCATTAAGCCACCTTCGCATCTTGCTGGCTTCCTCTACTTGTGCCTGTGCATCCTGAAATTGACAAGATAAATAAATAAATAAAACAACTGCTCCATGAATCATCGTAACACTAAGATATAGCCCTGTCGATGACAAACAAGAGTCTAGATTACTGAAGATGACTGGAATTAGGATTTCTGAGTAGCAATGCTTGGTAGATAGATCACAACTTATCAAACCTCTTGCATCTGCATGGCCCCACATTTCAAATCGGCTTAAAAGCATACTGATCTTTAAAACATCCAAAATTGTGAAAATTCATTGAATATGCCAGTGTTACGAGAATGTGCAGGCCAAAGTTTTTCTTTGTGGGTATATGAAAAGGTAAACTAATTGAGCATCCAAAAAACAAAGAGTTAAAAGAGAATGTGAAGACTGGCGTTGGTTTTAAGACAACAAAAAATCAAAGGTTTGTTGGTTCAGTCAAGGGTATAAAGAACAGGCAAAATCTTCTGCATTTCATACAGTGGCATATCAACAAATATGCTCCTCCAAATTAATTAGAGTACAAAGGATATCCAGGATCCACCATTAGTAAGTTCACTCGAACTCTAGAATACCTAGTAACAGAAGGTATGAATTTTCAACTAAACATTATCAATGCCTTCAACAGTTGTTGGCAAATGTTCGCCCTAACTTATCATGTTTATAGGCTAGTATTTATGATATAACTTAAAGTCTTGTACATCTACATTTCCAGAAATTATATGACTACCAACTAACCATGACAACAGTTTCAACCTATGACATGCCCGAATTTTTTTCCAGCAGGGTCAATTAAGGATCCTTGATCCTTGTCTATAATAGATAATCAACTTAAAACATCAAGTTGTCAATAAACCAATTCACTAATAAATAATATTAGTATAAAAAATCAGACTGTAATTAAAACAAACATAACATATGAAATAGACAGTGAATAAAAGTAAATAATATCTTATAAAAAATAAACTATTTAGAATTGAATTAACAGTTCATTAATTTGGAGATCAAGGTTTAAAATCTAATTTGAAAGAAAATACTTTAAAGAACAGAAAGAAATGGAGAACTAAAAAGAAGAGTGGACCTTAATCATTTACCAAATTCATTTAGGCTTTTTTTTTTTTAGAATATATATCATGTAGTTAAGCTATGACTTCTTTTCAAGAACTTAAGCTGACTACATGATATATATTCTAAAAAAAAAAAAAGCATAATTGAATTTGGTAAATAAGATGATACTAAATTTTTAGATTAGAAAAGGTTCTTTTATGTTAATGATTTTTTTATCACTAAATTTTAAAGGAAAGTGGTGATTTTGTGTATCCTATACAAGGTAAAATGCTTGAAAAAGATAGAAAAACACCAATTTAATGTTCATTTAATAGTACTTAATTAATTTTGTAGGCAAATCTCCTAAAATGACCCCATACAATTTAATTCTGCTACAAAGTCATTTTGGTACATGACCTTAAAAAACCATAAATTTTAGCAATAAGACAACATATTTCTAAGAATGTGTTCCTAATTGGGGGATGTCAATTGACACCCCTAGTTATAAGGTGGCGTTGCCACTGGTTTCAATAGATGTCAGCAGCCACGCAAGTATAATCAGATCACAGAAAAGGCATTTAGCATTCATAAAGGCTAACAATTAACTAGAACGTGAATCATTGCATAAATGTACTATCTTGATATTCAATCAGGAAAAAAAAATCATCAAAATTGACACGGTGACATACATGCACATTCTACTATATGTCCATTTGACTATCAAAACCCAGCAAAAAATAAGTGAAAACAGAATAAATGTTCAAGGCTCGGGAAGTGCAAAATCCATACCTGTATCTGAGTTCGAACTCCCTCCAGTTCAGATTCCTGAAACATAAAAATGAATAAACGAGTAAAATTTAAAGTGAACAGAATTGCAAAAACATGTGTATCTCATTTATTCACAAAAACAATGGAAAATATCCATAGAAGAATACAAGGAGGGCAAGACATCCTCCTCTACTAGAAAATAACACTAATAGAGAAGGGCATTTCAATCATGCTCAACAACTGCTGGATAAAATCTATAAAATCTCCAGCAACTTTGCTCTGAAAAGAGGCCAAAAACAGTTTTATCACAGATTCTCTCTGACCAAACACTCCATATAAAGGCAAACTGTGCATGGGCTGATAATTGACATTCAAATAGCAAGTGAAGGTGATGAGTCGATCAGATACCTGTTCCTGTAGAGCTTCTTTTAACTGAGAGACAAGCGCTGCTCTACTTGCTTTAGCTGATTTAAGCTTCTCAATACTTCGTTTCAAAAGATTCTCATTATCCTCTAGCTCCTTAGCCAATGTTTTTCGTTTTGGATCTTTATCTAAGCAAAAAGAATTGTGCTTCAGAGGCCACAATTTTTGAAAGTCAAAACTCAGGCTGTGAAAGCATTTCAGGAGAAACATGCAATGTCTGAAAATCTGGGGAACATTCCCAAGAAACCACTTTAATTGTCTCTGTATGAAATTCAAGTTCATTTCTCTTACCGTTATTACTACAGGCAATATCAACATCTTTCTCCATATTCCTCACACGACGAACTGCAGACTTGCAATTCCTCATCTCTGCCTCTTCATTGGGCTGCTCACTAACCATCAAATTGAATGCCGATACTATTTTTTCAGCAGCACCTCCAATGGAAAATTTCTGGTTCCCGGAGCAATGACACAACAGTGAGATAAAAGATCAGGAAAAAAGAGGATGGAAATACATAAACAATACAAGCACATTAAACCAAATAGAAGAAAAAAAGAAACAAGGTCCTTGGTCCAACCGTTCTAATGGATCGTGAATCTCGCTTTGTATTTTTGACAGTGCGTGAACGTTTTTTGCTGAGCTCCAAGGGTGGAGGTACATCTTCTCCAAGCATTACCTCTCTGAGGCTCCGGGCATGTGACCCAAATACTGTCCTTTCTTCCCATATATTTACCTGGTGATCACGTGAACACAAGTCCAGTAATCTTAATCACATCTCTGACTTCTTAAGAGATACTACACCAATAAGCACATCAACAGCATCATGTTGGCATCTTATACATCTGTCGATGCTCAACTAACATATAATCACATTCAGTTACCTTTTGTTTCCACCCATGTTATTTTTGGGCATAGGATGCACTTTTATTTATCAGCTATGTTATTACATGTAACAAATCCAACTAAATGAGGATTGACAAAATCCTGGACTGGCAATAAATAAGGCATTGCTCAACAAGAGACTGACAAAGAGAAATATAAAATAGAGAAAGGACTCTTAGCCTCAATCGTTAATTAACTATGTTCCACATCCACAATAGCATCCCTTTGCATTCCAATAGTTTTATGAGCACATTTTTTATACAGAAAAAATGGTGCTGTGTCGTAATGTTTGAATCAGCTGCCCCAACAAAAATAAAAACTTACCAATCTAGAGACGACATTCTTGTCACGATCATCACCTTTTTCAACTACATTTTTTAGCGCTGCAGGAAGAACTTTCCAAAACTCCGCAACGAATTCATTTCCTTTCCGCTTACTGTTCTGAAGGATGTCATTTGCAAGATACAATAGAGGTACTTTCTTGAGCATATCTGAGTTGTGGAACTGTTTATTCCATGTCTCAACAACTAATTCTGCTTTGCTACGGTGATGTATGCACCACCGAGACAAAGCTATGCAATAAAGTTAAGGTAGCACGCATACCAAGTCAACACATAATCAAAACAATTACTCAATAATTTTGGTAAGAAACAGGAATAGTCAGAGATAGACTGAGACATGTCAGAACCATTCCTCTAACTTCATCATGAACATTAAAGCAGAAATACCAAATGAAAAGGTATCAATACAAAGTACATCAAACAGTGACCTTGGAATAGATTAGAAAATCAAAATAGACTATGTAGGATGTACTGTCCTTTTTTTTGTAATATAAATAATGGGCTGTCCAGAAACAGCATAAAGTACAAAATCATTCACAAAAGTTTTCCGATTTGTTAGCTGTACAAAGAAACTAAAAAGAAGATGCGGAATTCATTAATTAAAAATACAAAAAAAAGAAGGATACACTCGATACACTGCTGGGTGCCGTTGAGCTTGGAAAGCTTATCTGCAAGTATCTGTTCACTAAATGCACTATTCATGTCACCCTAAACAATACCTTCCACCAAACCCTAAAGAAAACACTTGAATTGTAGATACCAAGCTAGACCCTTTATAAATTGAATTGAAAACAGCAACTTGCGATCATAAACGCACAGCTGCAGCTATCCAAACTGATGAAAGTCTCAATCTTTAAACCCTAGAATTTTGGCAGAGAAGAAAGGGGATAGAGTGAAGTTAATTTGAGAAGAGAGAATGAAACGACGACGTTTATAAAATAAAAGAAAGGGAAATGGGAGTCAAAATTTTGTTTCTTCTGGTTTGTGTAAACTAGGTTACTGGGGAGAACTCGAGGAACCGAGAGTGTTTTCTGTTAACTACATTCGAGAGAGGAGAGAGTTAGAGTTAAACTATCATACGAGGGTGTTTTCATGAAAATAGAGGGGTAGAAGGTGATTGAATTGTTTTTTAAAATATTTTTTATTTAAAAAATATTAATACATTAAACAATTTAAAAATAAAAAAATATTTAATTTAAAATAAAATAAAATAAATTTTAATAAAAAAATAAATTGAAACTTACTCACAAACATTTCTTAAATACGATTGGTTTTGTGTTTTTATCTATATTTTAAAAATATATTTATTTTGAAAAAATATTAAATTAGTATTTTTTGTTATTTTATAAAGATTTTACATTTGTTTTAAGGAAATATTAAATTAATATTTTTTCTATTTTTTAATAATTTTAATATAATGATATAAAAATTTAAAAAAATATTTTAATATATTTTTAAATAAAAAATATTTTTAAAAAATACATATTTATAACATTATTAAAAAATATGGTAATAATTACATTTTAAAGTATTTTTTATTTTAAAATTTATTAAAATAAAATTATTTTATTTTTAAAAAATTATTTTTAATATCAATATATTAAAATAATAAAATAAATATTAATTTAAAATAAATATAAAAAAACATTAGGATATGCTGGTTGCACCTATTTAAAACACTCGGATGATTAAAAAGAGAAAACTCATGCAGGGACGCGAGTCTGCTTCAAGGCCACGCGCATTAAGATAAAATCCAAAACAGGGAAAATTACTACAGCAGTCCATAATTAAAAGCGCAGAGCAACATTAGTAATTGAAACAGTAAATCAACTTCTTTTGGTGTATTAATGTAGAGTTGATACTAATAATCGTTCCAGATTTCTACATTCATTTGCAGAGTTTCTCTTCAAAAGAAAAACCAATTGGTGTTTTTCAAAGCATGGAAAGGATATGATGCAGGTATTTATACACCAACTTCAGAAACCTACATAATGGACCAGATAGAAAACATCAATGCAAGGAATTTAGAACCAACTGTTTAAGATTGGGAAAGTTAAAATTCTTGTTCAACAGGAAAACAAGATATGTCCACATGTCGGGCGATCCACTCATATAGAGAGCTCTTAGCTGACAAGTTTCTAATGCTAAAAAAAACTTAAGCTTCTTCAACATCATGCAGTCTTCAGAAAAACCAAATCCAGCAACGAACCACATTCCTCTGCTTGGCTGGAACAATTCCTTCCTACAAGCAACACCTGCAGACCTGCAAAGATGCAACTATGTGATGCTATCTTACCATTATCTAACATAATCCTAAGAGCAGCCAGGGAGGTAAATAATAGCCCAGTCCCTACTGCTTGGTGTTTTTGCCATGTCCTGCAAGTTTTGCTGCGACTTGCTCTTCTGATAACGGTAAATAGTAGATCCGAGGAGCTGTTTTGGTTTTCCGAAAGAGGTCATCCAGGGTGACAATTGGAGGATCATGTTTCTCAGGAAGTGGAGGGGGTGGAGGAAGATCGACCCGTTCCCTGGCATGGGGTGGGTTAGACAGTGGCGGTGGAAGTGGAAGGGAAGGTGGAGGTGGAGGTGGAAGCTGCTGCCTAGAAACCTGTTGACGGGGAGAGGGCTGTGGCTGCAACATGGGTGGGGCAGGTGCTGGCGTACTAGGAGTGACAGGTGCAGCTGGAGACTGAGGAGGAGCATCCACCCGGATTTTAACTTCCTGAGGATCAACAAACTCGGCCACTAAAAGACGTCCACCATTTGGAGGCCATTGGAGGTTATAAACAGTATTTCGTGTCTCCACAGCTTCTTCCACAGACGAATACTGCAAAAACATAGCATTTCAATGCATCGCAAGTTCAAGCAGTGCAGAGACCAATTAAAAAAATACAAGAAACAATACATGTATGCTCTCATTCCCGAGAAAGAGTTTCCACACTCGAATGTGTCCAGAAGACAGAGAGATGTCTTACCATAACATAGCAGTGGGTTTTGATATGATCCATCCAAAAACTGGTGACACTCCCGGTTTTTCCCAGGAGTTCTTGGACAGCTTTCAGAGTAAAAGGACGCAGAAAACGATCGATTCTGAGAGAATTGGTAGGAGGTTTCTGTGATGGTGGAACTGCCAAGTAATAATGATAGAACAAAAATGTGTCAGATGTTAAACAAATTGCCCCTGGGGACACTTATATTCCAACTAAAAGAAAACTAACTCACCAATGCGCTCCTTGGGTGCCTCCTCACTAACAGAGGAGTCAGATCGAGAAAAGTTGCGTCGCAAAGGAGTTGGTTGAAACCCGTCATTTGGTGTGATGGTGGGTGTAAGATTAGAGCTTTGCTGTTCAGGAACCTTGATGCTCTCAGAATTCCATCTTCGTTGCCGCTTTAAAGGTTCTGTGTTTCCAACAGCTTCTTGATCTGTAAACAGCACAAAATAAATTGAGAAACTGAGATCATGCTTCCTTGTGAAATGATTAACTTGACAGCAGAAACGGAAAACAGGTCGACAACAAATTTGCAAGCACAACTGCTCATGAGGCAGTAATCATACAGAACCAGATAGCTGCACTTATTTTCCAAAATACAGCTTTCAGAAGATCAGATAAAAAGCATAAATCACTTATAGATTGTAAAATAAAAGAACAAGCAGTCAGGGCAATGTAATAAACATAAATGGTTAGATTGATTCCAACATAACCTAAACTTCAAAAGTAGCAAAAGTTGAACATACAGCCACCAGAAAACTTTTGGGGCAGAGTTGCTAATTTAGATGCCTATGAAATACCATCATATCCAATAATTTAGCTGTGACATACTTGAACAACACAATCTTAGGTGTATATTAGTTTCAGAACTAGAAGCTCCCAAAATACATTGCATGCAGAAATGAAATCCAAAAACTAAGACATGCCCACGCCGTATTCAATTCACAGATATTTAAAAAGCCAAGGTGCTTTGGCTAAAAAGCAGACCTAGAGGCAAACACCAATAATTGCAGTTTCACATGTCTTGGACAAAGTCCAATGATCTCAAAGAACCACATAATTTATTTTTTCCACATAGAACAATCTCAGGACACAGTGAGACTAATCCTTTTCACCAAGCATGGAGAATTTCAAATCCTCTCCTCCATTATAATACACAATATTACATAACAATGAAAGCATAAATTCTCAACTAATTACTACTTCCACGATCAGATCACTCACAAAAATATTTATCAGACTAAAATGTTCTTTTAAAGAAAACTAGTGGTAAAAATACTAATATATGGCAGCAGCCCATATGCGAGTAAAATAACCATCATTACCGGACATAAACAACTATTGAAAGGTACAAATGCATCATACTTACAAAACTGACATGGCAAAACCACGTAAAACAGCATTAGTGAATTCCAGAACACATGGTAGTCATCAATATGATAAATAACAAATCTTACCATTAAGCTTTCTTTTTTCCATGGGAGCAACTGGACAAGTCATATTCTCAACATGGATCTCCTTTTGATCAGTAGATAAATCCTTCCCAGTAACATTAACTAGATTTTCCTCCTTCAGACTGGGCAGTTCATTTTTTATTTTACACTTATCGCCCACTTCATCAGTATTATACTTTGAATCAATTTGCTTACTCTCTAGAACATCTTCCTCCATGGAGTCATCACCAGAACTCCTGTCTAAATTCAACTTCTCCGAGTACCCCACATCAACACTGTAATTTTTCTTGCTCATATCTGCATTTGTACCATTGCTGTCATCTTTCTTTTCAACAGAGGGACTCTTTTCTTGTGGCTCTTCAACATCCATTGGATGTGATTCACCACCAACTGGGACAACATTACTGGATGATGGTTCCACCATCTCTAGCTTAACATCATCTAGTTCTAATTTGACATCATCAGCAATTATATTATCCTTTAGTTCAATCTTTTCATTAATTGATACAGAATCAGTAGAAATAGAATCAGATTTTACTTGAAACCCTAAATTAGGGTTGACCTCAGATACCTGGTTGTCCGGAGCAGAAGACTCAAGCACGACATTCTCATCTCGAGGCTTTGAACTCTCATTCTCCAGCTGGGGCTTTGAATCTTCATTCTCCAGCTGGATACTTGAGTTCTCATTTGCCTCCTGTGTTCCAGAATTTTGCACATGTTGCACACTCAATGCTACTTCAGATACCACACTCTCAGTAACAGAAATGCTGGTCTCCACGGTAGTTGCATGAACAGTGAGCTCCTCTTCTTCTACCCTAGAAGAATTAACACCACCCATGTTGACCTCCTCTTGAAGTTCTCTTGGACCCATGGCTTTCACACTCTCATCAATGCCAACCTGAACCATAACATCATCCACCTTCTCATTTCTGTTAGCAGCATCATCCACAACAACTTCAACCGTCTCAGTAACAGCTGATACTGCCTCTGAATTGTTCACCCCAACTACATGCGGGTTCTCCAAATCAACACCATTATCCACATCCCCCGCAACCTCTGCAGCATTTACCAACTCATGGCGAGTTTCTTCGTCTTCCCTCTCAATACGAATAGCTTCTTCCAACCGTTTAATCAAATCATCCTTCAAACCACTGGTTTTCAATTTCCGCCTTCTAAGCTCTTCTTTTAACTCAGTAACCTTCCACTGGACTAAGTCCAGTTTATTTCCAAGAACTGGGTATTGTGAAGACATGCTTTCCAACTAGAATCACCCTCAAAATCCTGTAAAAAAAAAATCCAACACTCTTTCAGCTACCTAAACAAAACCTCACAACTTCACTACAATTTAGTGAAATAAGAAAACCATCATATCAGTAAGGTTATCACAATTTCAACATCATGTAGTAACAAGCCAGACGCTAAAAATTTACCAAACTCACTTAATCAATAGTTATCCCAGAAACCAAATCCAACCACACGAATCCACTTCAAAAAATTCAAAATAAACATTAAAAAAAATTCACTTCAGAGACCGAATTTTCTCATCATCCACAAACTGTCTTCCCAACAAATCCCAAAACGGCAAAAAAAAAATTACATATTTCATAATGTATCAAATTCTAAATAAATAAATAAAATAAAACAAATGCATACAAAATTATATGAACCAAACACAAAAAACGAGAAAAAAAGAAAGACAACTTACCCAAAAAAATTATCGGTTGCACTCGCAATAGAAACGGCTATATAAAACCCTAAATTTCACAATACAAAACCCACCATTAGAGATTAAACAAAACCCGGCAATTATCAGCGATTCAGAATGTTTTCCTGAAACAGAAAGACCAAAAGAAAAGGCAAAAACTAAAACATGAAAAAAGAGAAAGAAACAAATGTATAAAAAATCTAAAATGAAAAACAGAGAAAGAGTAGAATTTTCTTTTTCTTTTTTTCTTTTCCTTTTGAGGGAGGGGAGGTAATTTAGGGTTTTGGTTTTCTTATCGAGAAATTATAGATAGAAAGGGGTCGAGCGTGTTTGGGGGGTTGTTTGGTCCTTGAAAAATAGCAGTGCAGATTTTGTTGTCATCTACCGGATTTGCCCCTTACAATTGTCGGATTCTGCTTTGTCTCCCTTGCGGTTAAGTTACGGGGGGGTGCGTGTGTTGGACCTGTGGTTTGGCAAAATGGCAGTTACCTTATCCGATGGTGCTCGTTAAAAGGGTTACTTTATTTTAATAATTAAAATGTTTTATATTAAAACCAAAATAATTTTGAATAAAGTTTGGTAACTTATACTTTAATGGGTTGGTTTTTTAACATTAAAACATGAAATAATAAATTCTTAAGAAATATAAATGAGTTAAAAGAAATGTTTTGATCAATAAATTTTGAAATTACAACTATTTTAATAAATAAAAAAGTACATTACTCGATTAAAAAAAAATTAGAGCAACTCCTAATTTTTGCAGCTAAACCCCGTCCACGATTTAGATCATTAATCTCAATGTGTGTTTGATGTTGAATGTTTTTTAAAAATATTTTTTATTTAAATATTATTTTATAAAATTTTTTATTTTTATATAAATACATCAAAATCATTCAAAATATTTAAAAAATATTAATTTAATATTTTTAAAAAATTAATTTGAAGAAACCAGTTGTAACACAAAAATAAATAATAAGTGAACCGCAGATAATGTGCCTGTGATATATCATAATCAATAAATTTGTGATTATTATCACGACCACGTATATAACATGAGGCCATTATTCTTGGCTCAGTAGATATACCATCGTTTTTAAAATTAAAAAAAAAAAAATATATATATATATATATATATATATATATATATATATATATTATATATAATTTTAATAAAAAAGATGAT
>Ga0325410_1004063_pt1 | contig 16422 bp, 12 predicted proteins | sample PopdelMetagenome_16_FD_206182 | JGI IMG/M metagenome (GOLD analysis project Ga0325410, IMG submission 206182) | Populus deltoides microbial communities from Bellville, Georgia, United States - Xylem-PdIQD-R3 | ecosystem: Host-associated > Plants > Phyllosphere > Stem > Wood/Secondary xylem...
TTTCAATTTGACCGAGAAGCTAGTATGAACAATCGTACGTATAAAAAAATAAACGGGAAGAAAATAACAGAAAGCAAATGATGGCGTGCTTGGACCTGTCATTGTATAATGAATGATGTGCGTAATTAACCTTATCATAACGCAAAATAATCCTCACTTTTCTTTTCATATATTTTTGTTTCATGTTATGTAGCCCATCACAATATATCCTACGCCTGTAATATGAATTTCGGTGGTAATTAATACAACAACTGTAAGAAACATATCAAATGAGTGTTACTTTGTGTGGTTATCTTAGTTAGTGGCCCTAAATTAGTCTTGCATGGGGGAGTACAGTATTGGAGTTGTCTTGAGAGGAACATAGTTGTTCTAATGTTCCGTCCATGCAATCCTTGTACATCATGTATTCGTCGCTAATTTCAGGCTTGGATGGCTTCACACACTCGGCGATGTTAATCTGTGGGAAGTCTTCTAGTTCTAAAGAAGGGTACGGGAACTGATAGAGCAAGCTTGAGTAGCCTGGCATCTGCATATCCTGCATCCACAGCATGTTGTGTGATTAATAAAATCGTTGGAAACGAAAAAAAGGAATTCGGCGGGAAGGAGGAAAATCCAATCCTTTTGAGCATTGTTGTTGAATAAAACAGTCAACCTAGCAACATCTTTTGAATTAGAAAATTAACTCTAGTGGGGAAAACATATGCATCGGAAATAGCGTTGTTTGAGGTTTCATATATATATATATATATATATATAGAGTAGAATCAGAGAGAAAAATCAGGAAGAAAGATGTTCGAACTTTGAATTATGTTTGAGTCAGTCAAAAGAAGTTGTTGAAGATGGTGAAAAAGCCAATTGGAGTCAGTGTTTGAGGGATTTTCAGAAGGAAGCTTTAGGAAAAGATATGGAGTTCATTGCTTCCAACTTTTGCTGCTTTAACTTCGGATCAAAAGAAAGAAAAAACTCAAGGGGCTTGTTTTGTGGGCCATTTCCAACACATAGCGGCCCGAGGATTGTACTTTCATCGTGTGCGAGACACAACCACATGCTATTTTCCCTGGTGTGAGCATGAAGCTTTAATAAAAGCAGAACATTGCAGGAAATGCAGTATTGGCAAAAGAGATAATCATATCATGATCAGAAAAGATGAGTTAATTATTGGTATGGCCCATACCAGCAGTGAACTAATGTTTTTCTATTATCTTTTTATGCATCTATATGCAATAATTATCAAATTACTAATTATTGCACCGACATCTACTAGCTAGTTCTAAGGAAATGAAACCATAGAAAGTCTATCAACATAAAGAAATTAAATTCATTTATGAAAGAAATTTGTTAATGTACCTGAATTAGACTCGACGAGAAATCCAGGCCCACTGAGTAAATGTTAGCTGAGCTATTGGCTTCATCCGAGGCAATTGGAGCTAGCAAATCATCGGCCGTTGCAGTTTCAATTGGAGTCCCTTGGGTGACGTCTGAGGAAGATGTTTCAGATGGGAATTTACAATAGTCATTGTTGAAATTTTCACCTTCAGCTTCTCTCCCTTTAGAAATTTCAATACGGCATTTGTCATCCCCCAATAATTGTTCTTCTGAGACCCACGCTGCAATATCCCTCTCTTCATCACCAACATTTTTCTCTTCTTTTGTTTTGGGAGTTTGTACTGTTTTCCTGAAAACACGGCATAATGCATAGGAATCCTGCGGTGAAAAAAGTAATCAAATTTGTTAAAGAGGTGTACAAAGACCTAAAAAAGCAAGATCACAAAGAGCAAAAAAAGAAACAAGAAACAAAACAGGGATAGTGTAAGTGCACCTAAAGTTTTGAAACAAAGACTCTTTCATCATCATGTTGGTGATAAGGTATTCTTTATTAAAGAGACAGAACATTTAGTAGTGTAAGGGAAGGGAAGATCTAAAAAAGATAATGGTGTATAAAATCAAGTGCAATGATTAAATTCGATAAGATCTGATCGACATATGCGTTGCTTCTATCATAAAGAAGTATAATCAATGACGGTTTTCCTCACTTGACTGCATAAAGTCCTGGCTTTGAACTGTCACGTCTCCCTGCATAATGCATCTGGTCCTGGCTTTGAACTGTCACGTCTCCCTGCATAATGCATCTGAACGTGTTCCTATATCGTTTAATTTGAAGTGATAGACGCTACATGAATTACTAAAATCAATATCAATGAATCTCAATATTGCATGCATCCAGTACCGATCAACTCCTTGCATCTACAAGATATACAAACAAAACATATATACCCCGAAAAACCTCTCAGTTTAATCCAGTCATTGTTACCTGCGTTTCCTTGTGAGGCCAATTGCTATCTTACATGCGCGTGTTCCTATTGCAAAGTTCATCAGCGTATGTCTTCTACGCAGAACTGGCAATCAAACACATTCTAGGTGACTTTTTGTAAACCCTAATACTCTAATAGTCTCTTAATACTAGTCTAAAAAATATGAATGCCACTGAACCACGAAATGGGGCAGATCCAACTTCATCATGGTGAATCAATGATCTCAATTCATTCACTTCTATATAATTTTGAAACTATGCAATAGGCTATATGTGTGCCCCTGCTTGATTAAACTACAACAGATTCACGATCAAATAAAAATTGTACACTAATTAAGCCGGTAGTGAGAGTACAATACCTTTAAAATTGACGATGCATTGCCACAAAATGAGTCGATCAAGCGATACTCATGCATTACCCAGTTGGTTCTGATTCCATGAGGAGCTCTACCTCTATAGTACACCAATGTCTTCTTCATGCCAGCTGGCCGCTTCTGAGACTGCACTGGTCTATCTTTCCCTGTGGCTTTCCAGTAACCAGCCCTTGTTGCCCTGTTAGTTCTTGACCCATTAGGGTACTTCTTATCCCTGGGGCTATAAAAATACCACTCCATATCTTTGCTCGGTAAAAATGACTTGTCTGTTAAGCGAATTACCACATTCCACCCGCACCACAAATAGTAAAAAAGAGTCAGAAAGAATATCAAGAGCATATATAAGAACATCGGTATATTACTGATGAATGGAAATTAATTAGATATATGTACCTGGCAAGTCCCACGGCTCGCATTTATAGAGATCAACCTCTGGGATAATTTCAAGCTCAATTGTGTGGCCGTTGATTTTCCGATCAAGATAGTACGCAACAAGCTCTTCATCGGTTGGATGGAACCTAAATCCAGGAGGGAGGCTCATGGGTGCCATCGCTGAGATGAAGAGATAATGTGCAGGAGGATTGGAGAGAGGGAGAGGGGATAGTGGCCCAATTGAGAACTAGCTAGATGGAGCGCAACAGGCTGCAAAGCCGGCCTGGACGACACTGAACTATATAGGCCACTGTTCTGTTACGATAGAGATGTTCACATTAAACTAGCCCTTCAACCTCTCCATGTATTACGCTGTTGCCATTCACTCAAGAAACCAAAAACATATTTAATTAATTTTTGTCCCTTCCTTCGTACACTTATCTTGAATATCTTTCACTTTATTTTAATATGTGATTGATGATGCAAGTGCTTTTTTAATTAAAAATATATTTAATTTATTTTTTATTATTAACATTAGTATTTTAAAATCATAAAAAAACATTTTTAAAATAAATTAAAAAACAAAAACAAACTCCCATCGATCGAGGAGGAATGCTATTGTGTGAGAGATTGTCTAGATTTGGTATTTGAATTGATTAATAAAATTGGGATTTTTTGTATATGCTACGATACAACAAGTCCTTCGGCTTTTGAAGATTCCAAGTGTAAGATTTTGTATGAAAACCAGCAGGGGAGGATAAGAAGCTTCCCTGCTTTTGTGTGCCCGCAAACTAACAAAAATCAAAACGATCCCTCGAGAGGCTGTGTGGGCCAACCATTCCGCCCACGCCCATTAACACGCAATACCAGGTCTCCCCTTCTTATTATTCCAGAGAATTTTTTATTTTAAAAGTAATTTTTAATATTAAAATGATCTAAAAACATCGGATAAAAAAATAAAAAATAATAAACATTTTTAAAATGCAAAAAATAAACAGCTCTTAATTGATCGGTATAGTATGTTAATACTAGCGGGCGTATTTTGTAACCCCGCCCGTCTACTCTTGGCACGTTATCATGCGAAGTAAGGTGACTAGGCTGGATAAAAGAAAGGCCTAGCAATAAGCTTGTGGCGCAGAGATTGGAGGATCTGGATCATCATGAATTGGATGGTGATGATCATGTGCCATTTACAGAAAGCAACGTGATCAACAACGCATGTTCTCTGCTGCGGTGAGATGGTGTGGTTTTCGGTGAGTTTCCTCGATCGGCTGTTGATTTCTTTCACTTTTATATATTAATAGGAAAATGATTTCTCTAGTGTTAATTCTCAGTCTCCTGATCAGAGGTATAGCTCGAAATCATGAGAGATTCAGCCGTGCGACTTCTCCGAAGAAAAAAAACCCAGCCATGAACACAAATACATGCGTTATTCATGGTGTGGTTTCACCTTATGCCCGTGAATCAGCGTACGTGAGAAGACAATAAATAAGGTTTAGGGGAGTTTCCTAGTACGATAATGACTGTGGTTTAAAGTGTTTTTTTTTAAAGTATATTAAAATAATATTTTTATTTTTAAAAATTTATTTTTGACATTAACATATTAAAAAATTAATCTAAAAACAGGAAAAAATTTAATTCTTTTTTAAAAATAGTTTCAATTATGTCCAAACCACTCATGCTTTAATTGGAAAGATGTACTTAACAGGGATTAGGTGCCATGAAACCCTAAGCATTGTAATCTTATATATATTTGAATTTCTATTTTTCAACATTTTAATGGAGTGAATAATTACAATCTTTCGTGACCGTTATGTCATTTATTAAAAGCAACCGTACGTGTGGAGGATCTGATTGTAAGAATCCTTTTACCACAGTGCCCATTAAAAATATGTTTAAACAATTCCAAATATGGGTGTGTATATATATATCTGCAAGAAACAGAATATATACACGAATTAAATGAAATTAGAGAGATTATAGTGACTAAATTGAAAATTAGTGGAAAGCCGCCCTGATTTACTGTAAAATCTCACAACAGGACAAGAGAATAAACCATTCTTACATACATTAATTAATTGCATCACGTGGTTAGTATTTAGATTTATTACAATCCAAGAAAAAATGGAAACAAGATTAGTGCGCTTCGAGGAATATATATGACACATGATTGTTATAGAATGTTCGGGTGTTATTAGCCGGAGTTTATTAGAGTTACAACATTTCATGACTAGTTTAAGATGGAGTTTGATATTATGATAGTAGATATTTTATTTTATAAAGTTTATTTTTTATATAAATAAATCAAAATAATAAAAAATAACATGATTCATGCAAATAGGTGTTATATAAAAAATAAATTCACTTGTTCAAGCCCTATAAATCTCAGGATTAATTGGAGGTTTTCATGATCATTAGTTTTAGAGCCCGTGAAATTAGTCCAAACACTTATAGGCTGGCCAAATACTTATACTATTAATAATAAAAACACAAAGAGTGAATCCACACAAATAGACTAATCGTGCTTTCCTTTAAGCGCCATGGTGAATAACAATGGTTAATTTGGATCTTCAGGGTGGAGCAAACACGACTCAATCGGCGTGCTTTTTTTTTTTTTATCTACTTTTATGGGTCGAAAATATGTGTGCGTGCCTTCAATTTAACGTAAACAATCTAGGAGATTGATGGGCAATGCGATGGGTCCATGTGAAAGTTTTCTGGCATTCTTTTATTCCCAGATAGAAAGGAACACTTTTATCGTTCAACAGTTGATGACTTGAAGGGGGCCTGTAATCATCATCTGAACAAATCTACCTGACACTCCGTCACAGCCCACACTCGCTTTTTCTTTTTGTTATTTTTCCCTTTCTCTTTCTTCTCCGGCCATCCAAGCTACTTTTCCTTTACTGTTATGTACCCCCCTCCCTCCCCTTTGGTTTCCTTTCCTTAAAATATCATTTTCATGCGAGTAAAGACATCCTAGCAACTTTAATGATTACAAGCCTCAGATCTTTGACTGCTGTCTCTCTCAGGCCCTCGCCTTTTTCTCTCATGATATGGTTCTAATCATTACTGGCTCTCCCCCTTTGATGGAGATAAGGATGATCAAAATATATTGATCAGCAAGGGTTTTGCATGCATATATACTCTTGGCTCAGCGTTTGATCAGTGTTATTGTCAAGGCTAAAATCTACTTCTTAATTTGGCCATCATGACAGAAACGAAACATGATTGGTAAGAACATCATGGCATGTAACTAGCTAGCTAATTGACCAGAACAACCAGAGTGGAATAGAAAACATATATTTTTATCAATCCAAACGTACGGGAGTCACTATCACCTTTGTTACGAGTTCCTTTCATTAATTTGTTTGGATGGTCTTTCTGGTTTTTACGCCTCAAAAGTACTGAATATAAGTACTTGAATTAAACTGTGCGAGCCATAAGGGCTTCGAGAGTCTCTTGCCGAAAGATTCTTTTGCCATTTTTACTAGCCGTACTCCACAATATTCATCAATCACAAACAAATATATATGTGGTAGCTTCACTTGAAAATTAACCCTTATCAACTGTGTGAATGAATGATGCATGAAGGAGGAGCATTTGATCTGCATAAAAGAGATTCCGAAATCTTCTTTTTCACCAATAGGATTGCAAAACGGTAGCTAGCTAGCTAGACGCTCCTACATGTAAGAGAAAAGAAAAAAGCAACTTGATCCGTCAAGCAAGTAGTACCCACATTTTGATTCTCGTATACAGTACGTACTACTTACATAGCCTGCCATATACCACATGGGTTCGATTCATTCTTTATTAGAGTTATGTTTCTTTTGTTTGTTCTTTTCTTCCTTTCTCGAGAATGATAGTAGTGCTATTATGCTAAATGGACTCTAAAACCAACCTTTCACTGGATCTAGCTATGTGAAATAAAGCAAAGGAAAACACAGGGGCAGAGAGAGAGAGGATCGATGCCTGGGTGGTGAACTGATCATTTGTAACGGTGGAGGTAGTGGTAGATATCGATCCATAAAGAATAAAGAGAGAGAGATTCCAAAACGTCGGCGCGATATCTAGCTGCCATGCATTTTAGTTTGTGCATACAAAGACAAAATGTTCAGATTCTTCTTCCGTTTCACGTAATGCATTTGAGGCGTATAGCTTTATAGCTGCCAGTTGCTCCTGAGGGCACAAATGTCATATGGACAGTAATTTATAATTTTTGTGTACATCATAGTGGCCTCATCTATCCTTTTCTTCATCGTGAGTCGTGACCCTTTGCCAAACCTGAACCATCAATCTCACGTCACGTACGACTGGGGTTCAAAAGGGACATTTGCATTAGCTAGGGAGGTATTTTGACAGGGAATATATATGGCAAGCACTCTCGCTAGTGTATCTAACTTCTAGTCAATGTAAGAATCTCTGGTAATAATTAGAAGCTCCTCAAAATATGTATCCACTAATTCTTGGATTTTAGCTAGATATCCAACTTCCAGCCCAATACCCAAAAGAGTAGACGAATCCAGGAGGTTTGGAGAGCTTTGACTCAGGTCTGATACCGTGGTTGATTAATATATAACCTAGCCGACAGTGGGATTGATAGGAATGGTTATGCATGGGCATTGTTATTAATTGAGTGTGCTTTATGGAACATCCGGAAACGACGTGATCAGGGGAAGGCAGCACCGCAGCTGCGAACACCATATATAAAGCATAGCCATAGCTTGGCTGGTTACTCACAGAGGACAATTGACTTCGCGGATTGTAGTTCACATATATAAACCTACCTAATTAAGGAAGTTAAACTGGTGGGCTGGGAGTAATGTCCTCCAATAGAGTGGATGAAGTTAAACGAGGATGGGTGTAGTAAAGGTAATCCGGGTGTGGCAGGAGCAGGAGGTCTGATTAGAGATAGCCTCGGCTCTTGACTTAAGGGTTTTGCGATCAACGCTGGCTTGCGCACTTCTTTCAAAGCAGAACTGTGGGCAGTAGTTACTGGTCTAGAGCTGGCATGGTCAATGGGAGAGACGGATTCTGCATTGGTTGTTGCACTAATCTCAAAAGATTATGTGAAAGCAGATGCAAACTCTGCCTTAATCACCAAGGCAAGAGAATATATATCTAGAGAATGGGATGTTTGGATTCAACATGCGTACCGGGAAGCCAACAATGGAGCAGACTGGCTAATTAATTTCGGTCTCATATATATATTTCCCTTTTCTTTTCTTGAACAATATCCCAAACCTTTTATTCTCATCATTTTCCACCAATGTCTTTTATTTAAGCAGTTTTCAACACATGGGTTAGCCCAAAAGCGTTTTTACCTTCCAACAATCTTGGCCCTAAATTTGATGGCCATCCACAGTGCCCGACAATACCGAGAAAAGGTCTCGAGATACCATTGGCCCAAAATAAATTAGGCTTCATTCATGTTTGGGCCTCTCTATATTTGCGGCTAACTGCAAGGGCCAGCCAGCGCTAGATAGAATCGGCTGTTATTGTTAATCTTTGCTTCACCCTGTTCAGGTCGTTGAGGGAAGATCAAAGATGTCGATCCTGTGGGAGAAGAGCGAGGCATGGAGGTGGATAGTGAGGAAGACAAGAGACTCAAAGCCATTCTTCTTCGCATTCGCTACAGTATGTGGTGTCGTTCCAGGTGTGATTGGGTATTTCGTGATGCAGACCACCAACTCCCGCAACCCTGAGCTTGAAGCTCGCCTCCGCCAGAACGCCCGTCCCGATTCCCTTGTACGTTTTTTTTTTTTAATATTAGTGTAAACCACATGTATTTTTTCCTTTGATCTAAAGATTTTTAGGAATTGCCTACCTTCTGTGATTGGAACTCTTTTAAATTTTTTTTTCTAGAATTTGATTCTGATGCCCAGACACATAATTGTAGTATTTATAAGCATATTAGTGACGAAAAATAGAGGAGAATCCACTGGAAATGCGTATACCGAAGGACGTGGAGTGTGTTCTTAGGTATTAAGAAAAGCATGATAACCTTTTTTTTGTAGACAACAAGAAGAACGGAAGGGTAAAGCTTCTCAGGGTACCTGCCTACTCCAATTAGCATAAAGTTGCGAAATAGTCATTGGATTGGGGAGGTAACTAATAGTTGACAGATGCCCAACCTTTCATCTTGGGAAATGGATTTCACAATAAATGAATGTTGAAACCAAGGGCACAAAAATCCCATTTCCTCCTCTGATATTCTATGGTAAATTCTTTAGCGCAGATCATCTTTTGGAAATCACAGGAATATAAGTGCATAGTAACTGTCATATATGCGTAGGTTTGTTCCTCTTTAATCTCTGTCTTGTGTTCTAGAGGTTTATTGCCCTGCAATCTTGGATCATGGTTAAACAATCTTAAACTTTTTCTTTGATTTAAGCTATGTTAGACTTATTCTTTTCAGATAAAAATCTGTGTGTTCGGACTTGATTTTAACTGGTTTCAGTATTGAACTAGCTCGTATAATGTTAATTAACGGGGGTTCAATTCTACAGTCAATGTTGAAAGCATTTTCCATTTTCGAATGGAAATGCATGTTGACAGATTTTTCTTGCTTGAATTTCTCGATCAGATGATGGGTAAAGTTAATCGAGAGAGACTGGCAGAATACCTCGGGGAGCTGCAGCGGAAAGAGGATACAAACGATCGCTATGTAGCTGCTTTAAGAGGGGAGACATTGACAAGAAACCCATATTTGAGAATTCAGCCAATACCCAAGCTGGATAATACCCAAGCTGACGAGCAGAAACTTGATAGCAAACAAAAGAAGTAGATTAGTTGATGGTTCTTGCTGATGGAGCACTTTCTATATTTGGTATGTTAATGTCATGGCTGGACAAGAAATGGAAAGCATTGTTTTTTTGTCTTACTACGCAAAAGTTTTTGGCCTGTGTTTTATTTGGAATATTTCTGGGTAAGTATGTTTTTCTTATACCTGCTGGAAATGACAACGAATTTCATATCATATTGTCTCTAATTTGCTTTGGATTTGCTTCTTCACTCCAAATGCTTCTCTGCAATTAGCAGTTTCTTGGTAGTTCATGGAGGATGATGGTGGTAGTGCCTGGGCTTGATTCCGGGCCTGGCATACGAGATTTGGAAGGAAGTGACATGTTTTATGCACGAGAACATCATTTTTAAGTTTTTTTTGGCGGATAACTTGTATTCAAGCAGCCAGGGTGCAGTAAATTGCATCGGAACAAAAGTAAACTGATTGATGGATTTCTCACATTGCTTCTACCTGTTCCTGTCAATTTTTTGGTTTGATGCTGGCAAGGATGCAGATTGAAACAGAAATTCATATAACCTATACTGAAAGCATTTGGGCGCATTCATAACTTAGGCTGAATTTTTCAAAGCCCCAGGGACCCCTTGAACTTGCGGTTGGTTAGTATGACTGGGCGCTATCCCAACCCCAGGATTAGACTTGAGGAGGTTAAAAGCAGTGCAGTGGTGGCTTTTGACTTGGCAGATCGCTTCCCAGATAACGCCGAACCATGATATTAATTGACGCTATATACTTAGTTCAATTAACAATTTATCCAGACATAATATATGCTAATCATTATTGCTGAGCAAAATTATTTCACATCTTAAATTCTAAATTAATCGGTAAACAGAAGTTCGAACAAGCATTCTACATCAATTTAAGAAACAGAAATCTGTGTCTGCCTTCACACTGGAACATACACTAACAGTCAAGAAGGCAAGGGCGCAACAGAGCCAAATATGTAAGGTTCAAAATACAATTTTCCTTCATCCTGTCGTTAAGAAAACAGCTTGATTCTGCTGGTGATTGGCTGGCGGCATATGGGACAGTTACGTACTCTTGATCCACAGTCTCTACAAGTCTACAACCAAGCAATGCTATTAGTATCATAGCAAAAGGGTTAAGAAAACCAAAGCAGGCAATGTTTAGGGAGCAACTCACCATGTGCCCACAGCCAAAGGCCGAGTCCTTTCCATTAGTCAGGCAAATAGGGCAGGCCTGTATTCAAATTGGAAGATAGAAAAACAATTATTTAGAAAGCTATAAATTATTGACGAGAAATAGCGTTCCAGAAAGAAAGACAAAATTACACAAAAAAATATTGCCAAACCTGGGTTCTTTCATCCGAGACTGGAGAAGAAACATTGGTTGGTTCACGATGTGGTACTGAAAGACTTGAATACAGCACTGGAGGAGGGCGAGGTACTATTTTCTTTGCTCTTCCCATGGAACGTCTTTTCTCCAAAAGCCATTAGTATAAATGAGCAAACACGTAAAACCCAAATGGATGGCATGCAGAACAAAGCGGTCTATGCAATAACAATGCCGGGAAACATAGAAAAATGGAAATCCTTCTATATCTGTTTAAACCAGCCATTTTAATCCTTTCCCGCATTCAAAACTAATCATTGCTGACCAGTTTTAGAACTAGCTTCACTGCTAGAATGCACTTCTTTGTTTTTAAATTCTCAAAGCATTTTCGAATGCTGGCAATGCAGTTCTGATAAAAAATGGAACAGTGAACTAAGAAGTTTACAAAACCTACCCAATGACACCAAACTTAACGGCTGCTTTATACTGGAGAGGAATCTCCATCAGGGCAGTTAAAGCAAAAGCCATTTCTTTCTCTGAGAGCGTTGCCTTTTTTGACATAATTGCAGTGAAATTAACGAACTGCAGACAATAAGAAAACATGCTCATAACATGAAGTGCTAGTATGCATGTTGGATTAAAGAAGAATATTAAACGGCATCAAACCTTACATTAATACTGTTATCAGAATACCTGAAAATTGTCAAATTCACGTTCTGGGATTTTATCATCAAATCTCTTCATGTCTTCCCAAGGTCCATCACCAACACCAACAAGAATTATTGACAGTGGATATGAACTGGTTAAGAATATCACGAGGTCACATATAGTAATGCATAGTAATCGCTTTTCATAAAGAATAAAAAAGGGTATACATTTCAGTATAAACACCATTTTCAGACATTGTTAAAATCCAATGATTAACAAGCTTTTTCAGAACCACCATAACAATAAACGTGAAAAGGCTGGTACCCTACCCGCTAAATTCAAACAAGTCTAAGCATGTGGTTAAATAATATGCATATATCTTTAAGGCTCAACCTTGCGTCAACAATTGCCTTGATTGTTTGCTCTTCTTGTCGACTCAGTTCTCCATCACTTGACGTTCTTGTGACCTTCACAATAAAAGAGAATATTACTTAAATTATAAATGCATCCAGACATAAAGAAACAAACAAATGCAAGCACGCAGGGAGAGCTTTTAACTCAAACCTGGCCATCTGCAATGATGATCAATACATGATATTGGCCTTTACTTTTTTCAACAATGTCTATGGCAGCCTCAATCACCGGTCCGTACGAAGTTGGCCCTTAAAACAATAACATACATCTGTGAAGATTTATGTGAGTCTTGAAATAAACAAAAGACAAAAATCTTTATAGGTGTAATGTTTAACTATGACTCTCCTTAAGAAAACCAAATTCCAGCTTCAAATAAACAAAGAACAAACCTGAAAGTCGCAAGTTTGGGACAATCTTTTTGTAGCATGCCAATACTTCCTCAAAACCATGGCACGGTGAATGATCACTGTGAAAGCTAAACACCTCTTGATCACGAGTGGTGGCTATGTGAATAGATTAAAAAAAATCAATTCGACAGTTGAACCATAAGGAGCAAGACTGGAAACGACATTGTTAGAATTCAAGTTCCAAGGACGGGACTTACCATCACCAAATCCAAAACAGGGAACCAAGTTGTCTTCATCAAAGGGAGCCATAGTGTTTCCAATAATAGAGATGGCTTTCTCATATGGATTAGGTGTGTCTCCAATGACATGAAGACAACGATTATTGAACGAGACCTTGCCTTTAAAATGAAAATCAACACAGTGGCATCCATGAGAGATGAATCAAGACATAAACCCGTTCAAAGGAACACAAGCAACAGCGTATGCTTTAAATAGCCATGTTATAACCGTTCCATTCCTAAAGTTTCTAAAGGTCGGTTTTTCATCTTTTCACTCCTAGTTCCACTTCATGGAACTCTCGATTCCAAATTCCTGAATAAATGATAAAGTAATACACAATGTTTGTAGTGCAAAATCGTGGGCAATATGATCACTTCACTTGCACAAACCTGTCCATTCATTGCTTTTAGTGAAATCAATTCCAACAATGAGATTTGATGATTCCAGGCCAGCTTCCCTCAGGGCAGTTGTAACCTGTAAAATGGAAAATCATGTTAGTAGATTGCGAGAACTCGACCAAGTAGCCATTGTGATTCCTGCACTGAATGAAGCGACAAATTTCTGTAATTGGAATTTGGAAAGACGTGGTGTTGCCGGTAAATGATTTCCACACTAGCCAGTGTGTAAGGCAGAGTGATAAAAACAGTAATGTATGTAAACAAACAGGAGGCATTGTTGACCAAGATCATGGACATCCATTAATCATTCGCTGTTGCGTTTCGTGAACAGACGACAAAAGCACAAATTGGGACTCCAACCGTTGATTTGATCAATCAGAACTCTCATGACCCACGTGGATGATGGATCACGAGACCGCATTTTTACTTTCATTTCTTTCTTTTTACAACTGTCCATCCGTGTTTTAAAAATTATTTACTAAAAACAATACTTAAAATTAATTTTTTATATTTTAATATATTAATATTAAAAATAAATTACTTCTAAAAAAATATTTTAAAAAACATTCATTATATTTTTAAACAATAAAAAAAATCCAGCTCAGGAACTCATGATGCAGTTGAGGAGAAGTTATTGCGTGAACCCATTTACCATAAGCTTATTCTTCGAATGTTCCTGACTTTGTTTATCGGGAAATAAATAAAAAGTTAAAGTATCATGTCAAAACTACAAAGCATGTTTAATATTTTTTATTTTTTAAAATATTTTTTATTTAAAAATATATTTAAATAATATTTTTTAATTTTTAAAATTTTATTTTTCATATCAGCATATCAAAATTATTTTAAAATATAAAATAATTATTTAAAATTAAAAAAATTATTTTTTTACAAAAATCACTTTAAACAAACTTATTTATACATTTTTTTTCCCCTTTTCTATAGGAGAATTTTAATACTTTTACTAAGGTGCTCCGTAATAGAAGTATTTGAATTTAAAAATGGAAATAAAACTGTTAAAAAATGAAATAATATTTCAATTTTTGAAAACTTGAAGTTAGAAAAAAGATTGTTTTTTTGCTTAAATACATTATCTTTTTTGACCATGAAAGTAGAAAAAAATTATAAAAAATTACTTTTAAATTTTTTTAAATCTATACTAAATATGAAAACTGTATTTTAAAGCTTTTTTATATAAATTAATAGTATTTTTTTATTTATATAAAAACACTATTTAGCAAGCCATGTAAGAGATTAAATTTTTTATTTATATTTTTATATTTAGTTAGTATTATAATTTTTTTATTATTATGAACATAATATAAATATTTTTTAAGTTAATAATATTATTTTTTCATAATAATTTCAGATTTAAATAAAATAAGATGAATATCATGTATGGAATAAAAAATATGAAGATGATTTTTATATAATGTGGTTTTTAATTTTTTTATAAAAAATAATTGTAATATTTATTTTTTATAAAACAAAATAAATGAACATGTTTTTGTTTTTTTAAATATAAAATATAAAAATATTGTTTTATATTAGCGAAGACCCCTGATCTTGGAAAGGAGTGCGCAAATTGACAAGAAGATCCCTTAAATTAGGCAAATTGACTAAGAGCATCTCCAAAACAATATAAATATTAATAATTTAATATGTATAAACATGGTTTTTTTACCATGTATACTCTAATGAAAAAAACCATTCAAAGAGCAAGTTGTATTGAAAAAAAAAAAGAATTGCTTCACTTTGTCTTAGGGTTTGAAATTATATTTTTTTTTCACATAGTTGTATTTAATTAATTTATTGTTTGATTGATCCCCCTTTATTAGTTTTTTTTATATAAGAAATATGCATGAATAGTATTTTTTAAAATAAAAAAATCATTTTGACTTTTCTTTTATCATTAAAAAAAAGTTAAAAGAACACTTTTTAAAAATTAATTTTTTTGACTCCTTAGATATGCTCTAAGACATCGTTTGTTATTGTGGTTTAATCCTGTATTTAAAAAAATATATATTATTTTAATATATTTTATTATTTTGATATCATATTTAAAAAAATTTAAAAAAATATTTTAATATATTTTTAAATAAAAAACATTTAGAAAAATAATCTCTATAAAATTTACACTTGCAAACATGCCCTGAAACCACAACAACAAACCAAACAAATTGTTATTGAGTTGTTGTAAAGAAACCACTAAAAGAAACATACTTATTCCTTTAATTTGTTAGGAAAAAAATCCTTCTATAGTCTATTCATACAGTTATTCATTCCAAAAGAAAAACATCCCCAGGGCTTTAAACGAAAAGAAATAAAATAATTAACCAAGGAGGATAATACATGCCTGTTCCAGAGAAGAAAAATTATCAGGGATGAAACGATATTTCTGCTTGATAGATTCTTTTTTCTCCAATCTGGAACCCTTTGGTTGACTGCTCCTTCCACGGCCATAACATCCTTGCTTAGACTGGTCATCTGAAAACACCCCGCCCATATCGTCTTCTTCGTTCAAGAAAGTGACAGAGATGAGAGAATATCTAGAGCAAAAAAAAACGATAGTTTACGGGAGAGATCGTGGAAGACACGGAGTGGGTTGTCGTTGGGGGCAAAGTAGAAGTGATGCCGTGTGAAAGAGATCAATTAATGAACTTGCCGGTGTTTATTGGCCAGATGCTTGAAGAAGCAAAAAGGTTTCTGAAGAAGAACGATTGCATGGAGAATATATATATATATATATGAAAGGCGCAGCCAAACTGCTATAATCAACCCCTCTGGTTTCTCCACTCCATAACTAACAAACCACGCTGTGTATTTATAGACTTGGTCCAGGATTTTATTTAATTCAAGACTGGGAATTTGTTAGGTGAATTTCGAAACAATAGCATCATTTTAGATAAGAAAAATAAATAAATAAAAATCCTAGGAGTTAACTTGGTGGAGAGTTATACGAGTCAAATTTTATTGAATCAAACTTTAAATATATTTGAAATAAAACTCATCTTATATTAGATTTAAAAATCAACTAATTACCCAATCAAAATCATTAATTCTAGTTTAATAATAATCCTAACGTTATTTAGGGATCTTTAAATCTAGTTTAATAATAATGCTACCAATAGTAACATTTAGAAGTGTTAGGAAATATGGTATTAGTTGCAGTTTAAAATATATA
>Ga0325410_1004065_pt1 | contig 16414 bp, 11 predicted proteins | sample PopdelMetagenome_16_FD_206182 | JGI IMG/M metagenome (GOLD analysis project Ga0325410, IMG submission 206182) | Populus deltoides microbial communities from Bellville, Georgia, United States - Xylem-PdIQD-R3 | ecosystem: Host-associated > Plants > Phyllosphere > Stem > Wood/Secondary xylem...
AACAACTTAGTTAAATTTTCACATGCATTCACTTCTTAAAATATAAATTATAATACCATGAGAAAGACAGCAGAAACTTTGCTGAATGCGTGCAGACATAACAAAAACATCATACTACCTCATTCAATGCTTCATCATCAAGTTCATCATCTGAGCTTGAGTCTTCTTTTGTTTTCTTTTTTAAGATTTTTCTCTTTTTACCACCAAAGAAGTCTTCGTATCTGAATGTCAGAGATCCACAAGAGAAACCAGGAATCAGTGATTCAATGTTAAAAATAAATATATTAAACTTTTAAGGATGGTGGAAAGGACAGATGCTGGTGGCACCATTACAAGCAGTATGAACATGGAGAATTACTGACAGTAGTGAACTAAAAAGCACAAAAGAAGATGATATACAAATCATCATGACCATTAAAGTGACAGTTTCATCAGAACAGGGCAAATGGTTTGCCTTGCTAAGTTTCTGTGAGATTTTTCTTGAACAAATAAATAGATGAAAAGAAGTGCTTTAACCATCACTTTGTAACTTCAGTTATGATTCTATAACCAATATCTCATATAGAACAAAAAAAGACAACAAAATAAAAACCTGGCACGCTTGCTTGCATCCTCATCTTCATCATCGCCATTACCAAAAACCCCAAGCTGTATGATTAGATGTCCAATGAGTACAAAAACATAAACCATAGAGAAAATAAAAAAAAGGAAGAGTTGAAAATGCAAAAAGAAAAAATCTATGCTAACCCAGCTAAAAAACACATCTACAATATACAGAATCCCAGATTGATACTTGATATAGACTAATTAAAAGCTGTATTTGATTATAATTTTCCAATACTACCTCCATTACAACAAACAGTAAAACCAGCCATATTTCACACTTCCCAAATTCAGAATTATATCTAAGAATTCCCAAACCAAACAAATAACCATAATCACACACAAAAAAAATGCCCATGCATCTACAAATCTAATTTAACAGTCTAAGTATATATCACCTCATCATCTTCCTTGTCCTCATCATCTTCATCCTCATCCTCATCCTCCTCTCCTTCATCATCATCATATTCCTCGTCCTCTTCATCCTCCTCCTCATCGCTTAAATGCTTTTTCTTATTATTCTTCCTTGTATCCAATCCATATTCCTTGGCATCCTCCTCCTCCAAAAAATCCTCCAATTCCTTTATCTTCAAAAACTTATCCTCGATCACTCCCTTTTCTCCCTCCTCTTCTCCACTCTCTTCCTCCTCACCTCCGTCCGCATCGTCATCACTGTCATCTTCATCATCAATTTCATACATATCCTCATCATCACTATTATCAAACTCATCAACTTTTTTCACCTCCTTGTCTTCTACGCCCTTTTTTTTCCCTTGTAAAACCTTGTCGCCATTTACTTTAATTTCCTCTGGATTCTTCTGAAAGTGCAAAACTTGACGGCGTAAACTGGACAACAAGGGCTGTGATTGTAAGTCAATTTGCTGCCAAATCTGCTCAGCATCACACCCATCAATTAGAAGTTGATCAAAGGGGGATTTAGGGACATGGGGATTTATTGACGAGAAGAGATGTTTGCAAGCTGTGCGTGCTGTTTGAGACAGAGAGGGCGATGGTGCTAGCCATAGTGGTGGGTCAGTGGATTTTAGGCGGTTTAAGGCTTCCATGCCTGCTGCTTCTGCTTCGACTGGTTTTGCCATGGCGCAATGTGATCGGTTCCTGTGTCTGGGTGTGTTTTGTGGGAGTTAGGGTTTTGGAGGCCGGGTTATGAGCGCCAACAAGAGCAAATTGAGTCAAAAAACTAAACACGGCCTTTTTTTTTTCTTTTTAAATGCAGGTACTGTTTTTGTTTGTTTTTTTAAAACAATATTTTAATAAAATTAATTTTTAATAGCAAGACATTTTAATAAAACATAAAAAATAATTTAAAATAAATAAAAAAATATAATTTTTTTTAAAAACACTGTATCCGTTTAAAAACAAACACGGCCTAGATGTAAAAAAATATATGAAGGTGTAAACGTTTATATATATGTGAGTAGGTTTTTGATTCAATATCTAATAAGCTCAACTAATGTAATAACATAAATATAAAAATCACATATAAATTTAAAAATATGATGAAAAGAAAAGAAAAACTCTGCCCAGGCTCATTCTAGTTAGCACGTTAAATATGTGACTTGACCATGACACCATAATAACTTTATTAAAAGCAAATTGAATAAAATCATTAAGCTTAATTATCAAACAATTCAATGTTAAATGAAAAAACTGAAAAAAAAACCTTTAATATAAATAAAGAATAAAAAAATGTATTAAACCAGGTTAACTTTCTAACTCTGTGATCATGAATATAAGATTAAGATAATTTCATTAAAAGAAACTAAAAAAAGTACAAAAATCAATTTCCAATCAATAAAGGATGAAATCAAAATAAATAAAAAATTAATTTTAAAAAAAAATAAAATGTTGAAAGATTTTATTTGACAACGAAGAAAAAAATTAAATTAGAACGTGATAACTTTATAAGAAATTAAAAAAAAATTGAAACACAATCTTTAGAGAACAAAATACTGAAGGGAAAAATTAAAGAAAAAAATAAAATCTAAAAAATATTAAAAAAACTATACCCGAGTCCAACTGAGTCAACATGCAAAATTGCGACCTGGTTATGGTATCAGGATAATCATGTAAAAAACAAATTGAATAAAATTATGAAACTTAATTATCAAATAACTCAATGTTAAAAGACGATATATCCTACAACATTTTCAAAACTAGTAGAAAATCAATATAAAGTAAAAGAAATATAAATAAATAACAAATTACAATCTTCAATTAAATAGATGCTAAAAGACGAGAATGAAAAAAAAATATTAGTTTAAAAAAAGAAAAAACAAGCAAACCTAGATGAATTTCTTAAATCTTGATTAATCTTCCAAACTTGCAACCCATGAAAATCTCATACTTGAGTTTAAACAAAAAGCTCAATTCCAAACCAATTTAAGGTTGAAAAATGAAATTAAAAAAAATCAATTTTAAAAGGTTTTCAAATTAAAAAAAAGATTAAGTTTGACATGAAAAAAAAACAAAGGATGAAGAAAAAAAGTCATTTGATTTTAAAAATTACCTGAAACAAAACAAATATCGATCAAAAGAATAAAGATCAAATCTAATATAAAAAATCAAAGGAAGATGAAATTGAAAAAAAAAACTCAATTTGATTAATTATTTAATATAAAACAAATAGTAATAGAAAAACGAGCGAACAAATTTGAAGAAGAAACAATTGAAGGGTGGCCTTGAAATTTTGAAGGGCCAAATATAAAAATCAAGGATGAAAGAGAAAAAAATGAAAAGCCACTAGCGCCAAACCAGAGATCCATTGCCCACATCTGTTGTTGCATTATGGAGGGTCCACCAAGATGATTCAAACACCACTACTACGTGTGGTGTTCGGTTATCGTGTAATGCTGCATAAATTGTCTTCAGGGTATGAGGACAGTTCACGTGCTGACGTGTGCAATGTAACGTCATCCACTTTTTTAAAGTAATGTTTTTATTTGTTAAATTACCAAATAGTCTTTAAATAAATCTGAATATGAATATTAAAAAAAAATTATAATTAAAAGACAAAAACACTTCTGGACGCAATTTAATAATTTTTATATTTTAAAGATAATCAATTCATTTTAATATGCTAAAACTTAAAAAGATAAAAAACAGCACCTTTTATGTGAGTTTTTTTTTTCTTAAAGAGGTAATTATATAATTTTATTATAAAAATAAAATAAAAAAGATCATATTATCTAGGGGTGTTCACGGTTTGATTCGATTCAGTTTTTATCAAAAAAAGTAACCAAACCGAATTTTTTTTTAAAAAAACCGAAACCGAACCAAAACCGGTTCAAACCGACCGGTTTCGGTTCGGTTCGTTTCGGTTCAGTTTTTTAGAGAAAAAACCGGTTCAAACCGGTTTGGCTCGGTTTTTTCGGTTTAGCTCGGTTTTGGCTCGGTTTTTTCCGGTTTGGCTCGGTTTTTTCAGTTTGGCTCGGTTTTGGCATGGTTTTTTGGTTTGGCTCGGTTTTTTTCCGGTTCGGTTCGGTTTTTCCGGTTCCAGGCTTAAAAAACCGAAACCAAACCGAACCGGTCAGTTTTTTCAAAATTTTAATCGGTTTAATCGGTTTTTTTTTACGGTTCGGTTTTTTCAATTATTTTTTTTCTGGTTTTCTCGGTTTAATTGGTTTTTTGGTTTTTTTGAACACCCCTAATATTATCCTTAGTAAGAAGATTGGTATTTTTTGTTTTTAGAATGACAAAATTGCTATCTCACTGTTTCAATTCATAACGAACTGAGTCAATGCTCAGTAAAATGCTGATGGCTTTTAATTTTTGTTTTTAATAAGGAGTCATTAAAACTTCCAATTAACCCGTAAACTATTAGACAATTCTTAATTGCATTCTTTCAAAAAAGTATTTTACACATTCTTAAAATTTCAATTTTTTCTCAATTGGGTGCTTTTGTCATGTTTGTTAAAAAAATTCAGTTGGGTTAGAGCATCCACTCTTCCTGGCTAAATCAAATCCTTAGCTATAATAGCTAGTGAGGGTTTTTTTTTTCCCCCCCATAGCATCCATGCTCTCTAGCTCTGTGAACAATGAACATTGCTCGCTACATATAGCGAGCATTTCAAATTTTTACTCCTGGTAGGGGAAAAAAGAAAGCAGCACACGGGGAAAGGTTGTTTTTCATCTTTTTAACACTAAAATTCAAGGAGGCACACACTTTTTTTCTTTTCTCCAGCCAAAAGCATAAAATCTAATGGCAAGCACAGGGCCTGAAGATGAGCATAGAGAAGACGAGGAAGTCTTTGTTTTTGTGGGCTTTGGTGAATTTGAAGTGAAGAAGATGGTAGGAAACAATTTCAATCCATGGCACAAAAATGCTTTCTTCTATGCTGCAGAGGAGGTTCGAGAATCTTTTGATGTGTATGTTTTCATTTCATTATTTACATTCTATATGTTGTTTGCTTCAACAATTTGGTTGATGGGTTTGTTCGATTTCTCCAGTTTATGGGTTATGGTTATGATTTAGGTATGACTATAAATTGTATTTTGAATTGGGTTTTGCACGCTGCACCCTGAATTGTTAAGATTGGCAATTATGCTGATTTCTCTCTCTACATGCGCAGTCGCATGAGAAATTTTCCAATTATTGATCCTGATTTCTCTCCCTACTCCCCTGGCTTAGTATGCGTATATTTAATCTCTTTGATGTTACTGTAGAGAATTGGTTTAGTAACTTAAATTCTAAATCTTAAACCACCATGAGTTCTAGTTATTAAAGTTGTGGTTTGGAGTTTTTGAGTCCCTAAATTCTTCTACTCGGTGTCATATCATATCTCATATAACTAATAGAGCTTTGTGGGTTTTGTTGTCTGACAGTGGAGAAGATGGGGAGGGGACCTTGTTATGGTAAAGATGGAGTAAATAAAGGACCTTGAACTCCTGAAGAAGACCAACTCTTGGTTTAGTACATTCAAAAACCTGGTCTTGGTTGCTGGCGTAGCCTCCCTAAGAACACAGGTTTCTTGTCTTGTTGAGGTTGGTTTTTCACTCTTTTTTCCCCCATAAATTTAAAACTGTAAGGGCTTAGTGATGTTGTTGAAACTTCATTGCGACACTAACTGAGCTTAAGCTTTTTTGTTAGGGCATGCAGATAGTTAAGCGGCATAGTACTTGCTAATGTTTTTAATGATTGCATGATGTGATAAATAGAACTGGTCTGGCTTAGCTCGCTGATTTCTACTCAGAACTTTAAAGAAATGTAAAATATACATTTTACTTGCTAATTGGCCAGGTGTTGATATCTACTCACTGGCCACTCTTCTACTGTCTGGGCACTTGCTTTTGATGCTGAAGGAAACAGAATGATTACCTGTAGGTATGTAAAACTTTTTTTTCTTCATTTTGATGATCATTGATTGGAGAGCTTTTGTTCGTCGAGTAATCTAAGGAAAAAACAAAGAGTTGCTCGTGGAAGGGAATTGAATTGGTGTTTTTGGATTGATTTTGCAGAGATGATCTTGCACTAAAAAACAAAGATTGTTTTTGTTATGTATGCACGCATTCAGCAATATATATATATTTTTTTGTTAATATTTTTTAATATTTTTAAATTGTTTTAATGTGTTACTGTCAAAAATAATTTTTTAAAAATAAAAAAAGTATTTTTTGTTGTATTTTTTAGCAAAAAAACACTTTAAATCATAACTGCTACCATATTTTCAAACACATTCTCATTCCTAACTTAAAAAGGAGAAAGCGAATCGCATATGAGCTTGCAAGGCCAAGCTCGTATGTTTGGCTTTCTATTATTTTTATTATTCTTCATGTTAAATTAGGCAAGATGAGATTAGGCGGACCAAGTATTGTTTGCTTAATTTTTTTTTAAAAAAATAGATGACGTGTCATTTGTTAATTTAGATTTTAGTCACCAAAAAATCAATGAATGACTTTTAAGATCCAAAAACTACTTTTAAACTTTTTTTTCACTTGAAAACACAAAAAAAACACCTTAAAACCTCAAAAAACTCATTTGAAACCTTAAATAGCCTTTTAATCCATAAAAACAAATACTTAATCCAAATCTAACAAATTTTTAAAACTTAGTCTATTTATTATGGCAAGATGAAGGGTCAAAAAATCTAAATGATATTTCTCTTGTCAAATGGAATCTATTAACACTAAAATCATGTATTTTGCTGTCGAAAAGTGGCAAACCAATGATTTTCCTTTTTTTTTTTCCATTTTCCAATGATTTCTATCTCTTCTCTCAAACTAAAAAGACTACAAAATGAACAAAATAAGGTTATGGATTTGAACTGAAATTTCAAAAAAAATAAAAAGATGGAAAATTAAAAAAAAAACACAAAATTCTTGAGACCAAAATTACAAGGCATGCCACATGAACAGTAAAAAAGAAAATAGAAAGAAAGTTGCCTTTTATTTTAGTGTCATATTTGGTCCTTGGAATTTCAATTATTTTAAAAATTAAAATTGAATTCTATTATACCAAATATAACATCAATTTAGTGTCAATATTTTTTAGACCGCAAGAACCCCATAACAAGTTAATTGAAACAAATTATTAGCTTCAAATCCCATTTAACACAATGTATAAGGATAAAATTGAAAAAATAAATCAGTGACCAAAACAAAAAATGCTTTCACAATGAAAAAAAGAAAGAGAAGAAACAATGTTTCCTTTGTTGGTCCATAGTGTTTTCGAGACATTTTCTTTTGCAATTTCACTTTTAATCAATAAAATGTGAACATTAAAAAAAAAAAACTAAGTCGTGTTGTATTTTTATTACTGGAAATGCATAATTCACTCTTTCACAAATTATTATGGATTAGAATAGTGCATTTGTCTAAATCTTTAATTTGATCCTTCAAGCTTTTATTATGCATAATTAAGTTTTTTAGTCCAAATTAACACTCAATTGCATATTATTTTTAAAGAGAGAATTGAGTTGAAAGATAGGGGATCAAAGTAAAAAGGGAGCGTAAAATAGATGATGACTTTAAATTTCATACGAAAAGTTTATTTTGGTCCCCTATCTTTTTTGTTTTATAAGTAATTGGTCCTTTTAGTTGTCAAAAATTTAGTTTTGGTACCAAAGTCTATTTCTCTAATTTTCAGTCCTATTTTATGAGAGGAAAAAGTGAGGACCATTGGATTCTATTTTAGAGAGAAAGAGTTATCATTAACGATAGTTCCGACAACAAAAATGGTATAGATCGGTGTTAATGAGTTTCGTTTCACGAGGCGAGTTTCACCTATATGTTTTTTTCCTTCTCTTTGCCCGATAAGGTGGATTTTTCTGCATGAATGTTTTTTGGTGCATGTTGATTTTGGTTTTTTGATCGTTTTTGGGTTTTTATTGAGGCTATAAATAGGTTTATAAATGTGTTTAAGGTAAAAGGTAAGTTGAAAATAGGTTTTTGGGCAAAAAATCAAGGCCTTGTTTTTCTAGTCACCACTAGTCATTAGATTCTACAAAAAAAAAAAAAAGATGATATGTCCTCTACTATTTTTTTTAAACAAAAAATAGGTGGACAACCACATTTTAAAAAATTAAAAAAAATTTAAAGACAAGCCCAGGCATGCGAGCTGAGCTTGAATGCATGATTTTTTTAATGCCTAGGCACATTAGACCACTAGACCCACACTCATGGGCTCCTTTTAGTCCTTTTTTTATGTTGCAATTTTATACTTGGGTTAAAAAAATGATAAAAAAATTATGAAACACAATTAAATCCATGAGTGGGGTTACATGTCTAATGGGTAAATTCGTAATATCCAAACTATTATTTATTTTTTATTGTTTTGGTTTAATGCTTTTTTTCCCCTTAATTTTTTTTTAAATATCATTTTACCCTTTGTTATCGATGATTTATTTTTGTATTTAACTCAAATATAAAAGAATGCAATTTCACTATTTCTTACCAATGATCTATTTTTTCTATCTTGACCCCAAGTGTTTATCGTGTTTATTTTTTTTATGTTTTAAAAGATATTTTATATAAAAAATTATCATGTATTTTATTGTCATATAATTAAATGAAAAATAATTTATAAGATAAAAAATTTATTGAATCTGATAACATTCATTACTTTCGTCATGAGTTTACTTTGTTGACTTAAGTTCATCTATTTTTTTAATTAAATGGTATTTTTATTGATTTAATCATTTAATATTGAGTTAATTCGGGATTGAACTTTTTAATATATATTTTTTTAAGATTATCCCCGTGAATTTCGCATGTCAACCTAAGTTAACTTGGATAAAATGTTTTCCCATTTAGATAAAAATCACGTTCAATTTATGATTAAAATTTATTTTTTAGAAGACATGTCACCAATGCCTAAACACATTATTTTTTGCACTTAATTTTTTTTTCTCAAACTAATGGCGTGGCAATGGTCAATGGGCTAATTAATAACAACTAAAAGGGGCGGTGCTTTTACTATGCACCACCTCACACAAACACTATTCATTACAGTGGTGTTTTTTTTCTTTTCTATTTTACCTTTGTATTTTTTAATATATGCTTTTTACCCTAATTGTATCCAATAACATTTTGTTTAATAAAGATTGAATTTCATGATTTGTTGTCATTTATTTCTGAAGTGGTGAACTTGGTCTCATGATTCTTGTCATGAGTTTGGTAGATTAATCTGGTTGACTTAATTTTTTTAATATATATATATATTTTTTTTTTATTTTTCAACATTAGATTGATTAAAAATTAAATTTTATGATTTGTTTCAGTTTTATTTCCAAGAGGTTATCCCGATCTCATGATCTAGATTATAGGTTTTGCGGCTTAACCTAGATAGACTTGAGTCATTTTATAATGTCTTTTTTATATTGATTTTTTTTCAATTTTATCATTCTATTATGGGTTTATTGAGTTTCATAATTTATTTTGATTTATTTTTTATAAGGTTATCCTAGTATCATGATCCGGGTTCAGATTTGACAAGTTAATTGGGATTGACTTGAATTGTTTTTTTACTTTATCTTTTTAATTTTTTTAAATTTTTATTCTTCAATAATAGATTAAATGAGAATTAAGTTTTATAATTTGTTTTAATTTACTTTATATAAGATTATTATGATTTTTAGATTATTTTGATATGTTATATCAAAAATAACTTTTTAAAAATAAAAAATATATTATTTTAATATATTTTAAAAAAATACTTTAAAAAATAACAACTAATTCACTACAATAATATTAAACATTATTTTAAAAATAAAAAAATAATATTTTAATATATTTTTAAATAAAAAATATTTTAAAAAATAATCATTTACACATCCGTATATATCCTCAAACTAAATTAAAGTAATAAAATCCGATCCATCTCATTCAATCCACCCGTCAAATCAAAATCAAAATCAAAATAAGGTAATAAAATCCAATCCACCTCATCTAATCAAAATTAAAATAAACACTTCCAAAGTCTTCCCCAACCCCGACCCCCCGCCTCTCTCTCTGTACAAAGCCGAAAGTCCCTCTGCTCTCAAATCTCTCAGCGACTCCACCCTCCATTCATTCAGTCCCTCCTCTCTCTCTCTGCTTTGTCGCTCTTTTATCAGGTTAGCTACGATCACTCTCTCACTTTTTATACCAATTCCAATCCCACACCTTCCTTCCATTTCTCTTTCTCAACTCTTCAACATCAAAGCTCAAAACCCTTACGGTTATACCAACAACAACAACAAAAACAATAATCAGATGATGCATAATGGAGAAGGGACCCACGACACCATCCCGAGGCCCACCTCTTCTGATCCGTTCGGTTCTATCAAACCGGACGGTGGTGATGCATCGCCTGCATCAGCATCACAGCATTCCTCATGTGGAGAATCGGAGTTCGAGCGGTACTGTAGCGCCACCTCAGTTATGGGCACACCTAGTATTTGTAGTGGTTCGTTTGGTCCTTCTTTTAATGATTGTATAAAGTCTGATGTTGGGTCCTTAAAAAGTTTGGATAATTTTAGCCTGGGGCCGAAAAGTTTCCATTTTGGGTTTGATGATAATAGGAACTTAGAGGATCAAAAGCTCTCAAATTCGGGTATTGATTGTTTAGATAGCAGTTTTGAAGAAAATGGGATTGATGTGTTGGAAATTCGTGGTGGTGAAATGGACAGTAAGCGGGAGAGTGTTCGTTTGGGAATTGAGAATGGAGAGAATGATGGTTGTTCAAGTGGGTTGGATGTGGAGGTGGGTTTGGGGTTTGATGGAGGGGAAGTGGAGAGAGGGGAAGATGGGCGTTCGTCTAGATATGGCTATTCGGAAGATGATGATTCGATGTATGGGTGTGGTTCGGATGATGAGAATAGGAAGAATTTGAATTTTCGGAAGAATGTGTTGCTTGGTGAGGAAGGGAAAGTTGGTGACGCGAACCCGTTGATTATGAGTTCATCTGTGGCTTTTGGGTCGGAGGATTGGGATGATTTTGAGCTAGAAACAAGGGGAGGCATTGGAGCTTCTTTTACCTTGGATAAATTTCAGCAGCCGGAGCAGGGTCAGGAGACTGATGGAAACTTTTTTAGTTCTACTTCTGTGGCTTTGACTGTGGCACCAGTTGTTGGTGAAACAGAAATAGGGAAAGGTTTGATGGAGGAACATGCTGGCATCAGAGACACTGCAGCTGATGGTTCAGGAGAGAAGCTCAATTCTGTTACTAAGGTCCCTTTTGGTGTACAGAATTCTGTCGTGGACCAAGTGGAAGATGTGAGAGACATTCCTGTAGCCAGTTGTCAGGTGCAAGGTGGTCATGAATTAGCCAAAGATGATAAAGGTACCTCGATCGTGCCAGTTGGTTTTCCAGGCTATTGTGAACCACAGGAAGATGTTAAAAATATTTCTTTTAACTGCAATCAAGTCCAAGGTGCTAATGATACAACAGAGCTTTATAAAAATTGTCCTGTCAGTAGTGTCTTTGAGGTGGAGCAGGAACCTCTGGTAGAAAAGTCTCCCATAGGGTTAGGAATGGATTTTACAGATCATCATGTGGATGATCTGAATCCATCTGTGAAATCCGGGGAAGTTGTTTGCACTGATGAGAACGTAACTTTGGAAAATGAAGAGGCTGGGAATTTAAAAGTAGAGGCAGACCCCTTTTCTGATACAACCAATCAACTTTGTTCCCGCACAGCTGAATATTCAGAAAATGCAAGTGCAGAATTCATTGTGGACCAAAAACTAAATTCAACTCAGTCAATGCTTGAAAATAACATGAAGAAAGCATCAGAAAATGCTCCTGGTTCTGTGATTCCTTACAAAGACCATCCTGCGGTGGTTAAGGTTTGTCTCCAAAGGTTACTTAGTGATTATTTTCTTCACGGGTTCGCATCCTTATTGCTGGTTTACTGATGTTTCTTCAACAACTCTCCTAAGTTTATAAACTATAAAATCGATTTGTAGATGTTTATTAGATGTTTTGTTGTGGATGCTTGGTAATCATATATAGCACACAGAAAATAATCTTTCAAGGATGGAAATGGGAAGCACAGATGCTTTTGACAAATTGACTTTCATTATCTGCATGGCAATGTATCAAGTAACATGTTTTACATGTTCGTTCTTCTATCAAAACTCAGTTCCAGAATCTGGCTTGTGTGTATTTAGGAATACGGCTATGTTTTAAGTATCTATATATGCTTTACTGCTGATGTTGTCAAACTTTCTACCAGTGTTTGCATGTGAGTATGTGTACTGAATTCCATTGGAAAATCAAATTCCCTGCTAAACCTGTGAGCTCTAGAATGGCCCTCATAAAGCATCAAGTTGCAATTTATAATTGGTGTTTCTTTTACATTTTGAGTAAATAGCATCATGTTGGCAATTTAGAATCTTTGTAGTTTTCATCATGTTAGTATGTGTCTGGAAGAGTTTTAAGCAACACAGAAACCATCTGTTGCAAGAGTATATTTTTCAATATCTATGTTTTCCACTGGTTAACGGCCTCTTTTTTACTGTTGCACATTTCTCTCCATCGTGGCTCTCAAGTTGCTTTTTAAGATGCTTATATTCCTATCTGTTTCCTGAATTTTCTTGGCAGGCAGAGAATTTTGAGCTCATTGAATTTTACGATGAGATTGTTAATGAAATGGAAGAAATTTTACTTGATTCTGTTGAGTCTCCAGGGGCCAGGTTTCCTCGGGGTAATCACATGTTTCAGTCACAGCTATTAATGTCAACTGCTTCTACTTCTGGTACTGATGAAGCTTATATGCTAATTACACAGCCACAGAGAATTGATAGGGTTGAAGTAGTAGGTGCAAAGCAGAAGAAGGGAGATGTCTCACTTAGCGAAAGGTTGGTTGGAGTGAAGGAGTATACTGCATATATAATAAGGGTATGGAGTGGCAAAAACCAGTGGGAGGTTGAACGCAGGTATCGTGATTTCTATACACTCTATCGTAGGCTGAAATCATTATTTGCTGACCAGGGCTGGACTCTTCCTTCTCCATGGTCCTCTGTGGAAAAGGAATCTAGAAAAATATTCGGGAATGCATCTCCAGATGTTGTTTCTGAGAGAAGTGTTCTTATTCAGGAGTGTTTACATTCAACTATCCATTCTGGGTTCTTTTCCAGTCCCCCAAGTGCACTGGTGTGGTTCTTGTTTCCTCGAGATTCATTTCCTAGTTCCCCAGCGGCAAGAACACTAGTTCCTCAGTCTGTATTTTCTAACAGAGGGGAAGATGCAGGAAATATTTCCACTTTAGGGAAGACAATATCGCTTATTGTTGAAATTCGGCCATTCAAATCTACTAAACAGATGCTAGAAGCACAACATTATACTTGTGCCGGATGCCACAACCATTTTGATGATGGGATGACATTAATGCGGGACTTTGCACAGACACTTGGGTGGGGAAAGCCTCGACTTTGCGAGTACACTGGTCAGTTATTTTGTTCTTCATGCCATACAAATGAGACTGCAGTTTTGCCAGCAAGAGTTCTACATTATTGGGATTTTATTCAATACCCTGTTTCTCAGTTGGCCAAGTCATACCTGGATTCCATCCATGAACAGGTAATTTGAAAAGTTGTCCTTCTGTTGTCATTTGCACAATCTCTGCATAACTAGGTGCTTCTAGATTGGATGAAATTGTTAAATTTGAGGGATAGAGAAATGGTTGACCCAAATCCATGAAAGTATGTTTGCCAAGCACATCCTGTACTTGCTTACATAAATGCAATGGGCAAAAAATCGATAGTAACTGATGATAGAAGGTCCAACTGTCTAGCATTTCCCTGGTTGTATTTGGTAAGATTTAAGATGCTTGTAAAAATGAGTATAGATGTGCACTCCATTCCAGGGTATCTGTTACATGCCATATACTGGGAGATTCAATCTAATTTGTGGTTCTTGTTAAAATTCTTCATTTAGATAATAAACACTCATGTTTATTGATGGTTTACAACTTAAAAAGTGTTTTAGATTTCATATTAAGCTTTCTATTCAATGCAAAGTTCTTGTCTAAGTTGCAAGATGCCCTTAATGAATTTTCTTTTGCAGCCCATGCTATGTGTAAGTGCGGTCAATCCTTTCCTATTCTCCAAGGTCCCAGCCTTGCACCATATCATGGATGTCAGGAAAAAAATTGGAACTATGCTTTCATATGTTCGATGTCCATTCTGCAGGACCATCAATGAAGGACTCGGTTCTCGAAGATATCTTCTTGAAGGCAATGATTTTTTTGCCCTTAGAGACCTCATAGATCTCTCAAAAGGGGCTTTTGCAGGTTAACATCTAGTCATAACTTCTATTTTAGTATTTTGGTGAGAAGATATTTCATCGAAGCTATGCTTTGTTGAATCCATTTATGTCTCCGCCCTTGTTTACACGTGCAGAAGTCTCCAATACTACTATATATCTATGTTGATTATTTTGCAAGCAGCTAGGCTGGATTTGAACATTTCTTTGTAATTGGCTGGTCTAGTTTGTTTTTTCTTTTCCTAACTTTTGACATGCCTTTCCATTGAATGTTCCTTTCTCTCTGGGTGTGAAGTTTTATTTTTTTATTCCACTGTTTGATATCATCAATTTCTGTAACATTACGGGGCAGTTTTTGCTTGTGTTTCTCTGGTGCATTAACTGACTCTTAACCATACAGGAATCTCACTCTTGTAATTTTTTCAGTCAAATAGGCCTCAACTATTGTTTCTCGTGTGAAATAAAATAGTAATCATGTGCCATTGATTATGCTCATATGGCTTTGAGTCTGTTGCTAGGCCAACGACTGCAATTTGCTTAATATAATTTTTTTAAAGACTTAATCTCCTTCTATCACTTTTATACTTCTTTATCGAACCCTACATTTTCATTTTGTCAGTGTAAGTGACATGCCTTAAGGATCTGTACATAGATATAGATATCTGAGCTCTGTGTAATTGTGCAACCCTGTTTTTTATTCTTAAACTCGTCTCTATTTCTATTGCAGCACTACCAGTGATGGTGGAAACTGTTTCAAGGAAAATCCTGGAGCATATAACAGAGCAATGCCTCATATGCTGTGATGTGGGAGTCCCCTGCAGTGCCCGTCAAGCTTGTAATGATCCATCCTCACTCATTTTTCCTTTTCAGGTAGGCATTAGCATAGAATAGCTTTGTTTAACGTTAGCATGATGAATGTTTTATGGAAAAAAATTTAAGATTTCCGGGTAGTGATGTATATCATAATCTAGTGAATAGCCCTTCAGCTCAAGCACCAGAAAGTTGTCTCCTATATGGTCCTTGTAGCTGATAACTGAAAAGTTATCATAGATACGTTCTGACAGTTGAAAACAACTTAAACAGGAAGGCGAAATTGAAAGGTGTGCTTCTTGCGAATCTGTATTCCACAAGCCCTGCTTCAGCAAGCTTACAAATTGCTCTTGTGGGGCACACCTCAGGACAGACGAGGTCATGGAGTCAACCAGTAGCTTGAGCCGTAAGGCCAGTGGTCTCATTCTGGGAAGGAGATCGGGCTCTGCTATGGGTCTAGGATTGTTCTCTGAATTATTTTCGAAGGCAGATCCGGAAAAAGTGAAGGATCACAAGGATAATGATGCTTTTATTTTAATGGGTTCTTTGCCAAGCAATTTTCTTTAATCACATGTGATTGTAGTGTACCTTGTGTATATTGTCTTTATTGTAAAGCGGCCTGGCACCTCGAGGTGTTGGCTGAACTAGCGGAAGTGGCCTATGTTGTTGTATCAAAATTTTTGAGGTTGTGTGAGGATTTTGTTTCTTGTTGATTCATTCTTTGTAAATATAACCGATTCATATGATTGATTATTAACCTACTTCTGGAATTGAAAAAATGATTTCTGTTTATTTTTTTCCTGTTTTTTCCTTGGACCTTGCTTCAATGCAGCAGCACCAACAACCTCTCTCTCAAACCAGTAACGAGAGAAACTATAAATAATAGGGAACAAACAAGGAAAAGTGAGCAGATGTTAAAAATGCTAGACTCTTGTAATAAAAAACTGGAAAAATACTAAGTCTAGTCATGAAATCAAACTAGGTGAGTTGAAGGATCTCATTGCTGGTTTTTCCTACCAGCAAACATCAATCCTATAGGCATTGCCACAAACAGCTGGTGAGACCAGTGCTGACAGAGATAAATTCACAGCTAAGGATGATTATGCTGCTAAAACATGCGAAACTTGTGAAGAAGGGTAGCTACATCACAGGACTCATAGACCTAAACGTGATTTTCCCTACTTTATGGTGAAGATGTGCACAAGGTTATATAAATGCGATAAGTATTTTGATATGGAAAAGATAATATTTTGATACGGAAAAGATAGATGATTAAAAAAAACTCAAGTTGGCTTTATA
>Ga0325410_1004066_pt1 | contig 16409 bp, 15 predicted proteins | sample PopdelMetagenome_16_FD_206182 | JGI IMG/M metagenome (GOLD analysis project Ga0325410, IMG submission 206182) | Populus deltoides microbial communities from Bellville, Georgia, United States - Xylem-PdIQD-R3 | ecosystem: Host-associated > Plants > Phyllosphere > Stem > Wood/Secondary xylem...
TTATTTTTTAATTTTTATTTATTTTATTTGAAATAATTTATAAAATTAAATTTGTTTTTCGATTTCTTTCTCATTTAATTTTTTAATTTATAAAATTTGTTCTTCAATCTTTAAATAAACTTAGAAAGAATAAAATATTAATAAGTTATTTTCCAGCTAATTTTCCATAATATAACCAAATACTATAAATTATTTTACAACTTATATTTTATGAAATTACTTAAATATAAAAAAAAAACTCATATTTTTAGAACTTTTAAAAAGAAAACTACATGAACTCACACAGTGCTAGTCATCTAAGACATGGGCTTTTATACGTGCCAACTGGCAAGGGAGGCTTCTAGTTTAATATCGAGTTGCCTTGTCCTTGCCATGAAAATTGATTTGGGCTGTTATTACTACATTTTTAATGTAGATGTCTGAGTATTCTGTGGTCTTATATATATATATATATATATATATTAGTTTTTTTTGTATTCTTTAATTATCAAATTATCGACTCAATCATTTCTCAACTTGTAACATCAATCACAATATTCGTCTTATTATTTGAATTTCAAAACTCAAGCATATTTTAATATCACAATTCTATTTTCTATAAAACACTATAATAAAACCAATAAATTCTTAACATGCATCGTTTCTTTTTTTTATGTATTTGTGCTCAAATATATACACAACCAACCATAATTCAACTTAATAATAATAATAACATTATAAATTACATCATACACAAGATAATAAGTTAAACATTATATTTTTAGATATGGAAGTATATTACAACAAAATATTAGTTCTTCCAATTACATTAATCACATAACAAAATTATTTATCCAAGCATCTACTTTCAAAATCGAGGGTGCGATATACCTAAAAACATTATCGCATGAAACATGATTAAAACAATTGCCCATTTCAATAAGTAATTGATTAAGGACTAATTATTTATATACATTAAAGTGACTTTCATATCATAGAATAAATTGTCTTATTTTCTTTTGAAGTTTGTAATTTCATAAATTCTCTTCTAGATATAGGGATAAATCTACTAAAATAAAAATATCAAGAGTATCTCCCACAAACCAGCATCTTTAACTTCAAAGTTTTACAATTAATCTATTTTACATTGAGTGATTATCCCATTAATTTGTAAATTAATTTTCTTAACATGGCCATTCAACCAGGCATAAATTCCAGTAATCAAGAAATGATCTTCAAGGCTTGCCCATTCAACAGGACATTATTTCTAGTAACTGCCCATTCACCTGGGCATTATTTCCAGTAACCAAGAAATAATTTTTCAAGGCTTGCCCATTCACTAGGGCATTATTTCCAGTAACCAGAAAATAATTTTTCAAGGCTTGAAGGTTTGCCCATTCACCAAGGCATTATTTCCAGTAATCAACACTAGAATTTACAATCTATAAAAATTCATTCTACAATAATTAAAAAAAATATAAACTAATTAATTACTCCTGTGCGCGTGAAGATGTCCCTTGTTGCTGATTAGGTCCTGCGGCCTCCTCTGTACCAACAAAAATTACTTTGTCATTGTTTATTCATTCGAACCGGTAAAAATTCTAATACCCATTACATATTCTTTGATTAAATTGAACAGCCTTAAGTAAGTTTAATTGACTTTTAATTCAAGGAGGACAAAACCCTTCTTTTTGAAACATTTACTTATTTGTTTCACAAAAATCCCTATACAATTTAACCTATCAACATCAATTGTCTTCAATTTGGTAAGATTCCTCAATAATATTATTTAAACTCCATTCTCTAATTTTTCTTCTCCATTTAGCCAAAAACTCCTCAATAATATCATTTAAACTTCATTTTCTAATTTTTCTTCTCTATTTAGCCAAAAACAACTTAGGGAAGGAAGTGCAGTTTTTTCTTTTCTCTTTGAAAAATTCTTACTCCATTTATATAATAACACTTATAAACCTTCATCTTCCCATATTTTCCAAACAATTTTATTAAACCTCAAATCCCCTAAATTATTCCTCTTTTGGCCAAATATTCAATTAAAATGAGGAAAAATAATTTTTGTTTCTTTTACTTAAAATTAAACACTTACTCAATCATAATTCATGCTTTCTAACATGGTTCAAATATAATTTGCATCATTCCTATAAATTATAACATAAATCCACAATTTCACATAATCATAATTTTGCATAATCCTTCATCAAACATAAAATTAAAGGAATTAATCATTTGAAGCATGTTATTTACCTCACTTTGATAAGGATTTAAGGAAAAAATGCAAGAAAAATCAAGTTTTCTTCTTCTCCCTCTTTAAACCCTAACTTGAAATCCTTCCTTCAATGCACTTACCACCTTAAAATCAACCCCCTCTTGATGTTTAATTAAGTTAATCACTCTAATTACTCACTTTAATTAGTGAAATCAATCAGAATTTAAGTACAAAAATTGCACAATTCTTCCCCCTCTCTTTGTTTAAAGCTCACGGCTAAAAGAGAAAAAAAGGAGCATTTATAGTCTAACTTTTACTTATTTACACATTGGCCCTCATTTCTTCTCATTTATATTTTTGTCACTCAACTCTTCTTTTTACTTAATTCTCACCTTAACATCTTATATTTTATTTTATTGTATCCAATTACAATACTTGAAATCCTATTATTTAATCTATTCGATACTTTATTTATTTTACTCGGATTATAATTTAGCGGGTTTTCATATTCTCCTCCCCTAAAAAGAAATTTTGTCCTCAAAATTAAACCTCGTACCTGAATCTAGAAATAATTCGGGGTGTTTCTGTCTCATTTGAGATTCTCTTTCCCAAGTCAGCTCCTCGATTTGGGAATTCTTTTATAATATTTTGATAATTGGAATCTTCCTATTTCTCAATTCCTTCACACTGTAATCTAAGACTTTCACCGGGTTCATTTCCAATGTTAAATTCTCATCAATTTCTAGAGGAATTTGAGGCAAGACCCGAGATGGATCCACTTCAGCCTTTCTTAACAGAGGGACATGAAACACATCATGGATTTTGGCCAGATGTGGAGGTAGAGCCAATCTGCAAGCCACGAGCTCAATCCTTTTGGTGACCTCAAAAGGCCCAACGAACCTCAGCGCCAATTTCCCTTTCAAGCCAAATCTTAACACCTGTTTCCACAGGGCGACTTTTAAAAATACTTTGTCACCAATTTCAAACTCTAGGGTCTTCTCCTATTATCCGCATAACTCTTCTGCCTATCCTGAGCTGCTTTCATTCTATTCTTTATGATCTTTATCTTCTCAAAGGTAATCTGTACCAGCTCTGGTCCAATTAGTTGTCTATCTCCTACTTCTTCCCAGCATACTGGCCTCCAACATCTTCTACCGTATAAGGCTTCATAGGGAGCCATTTCTATTGTAGCCTGGTAGCTGTTGTTGTAAGTGAATTATACTAACAGCAGATGATCTTTCTAATTTCCTCCAAACTCCAATAACATGCTCTTAGTAAATCCTCTAATATTTGAATAGTCCTCTCAAATTGACCATCAGTCTGAGGAAGAAAAGCTGTGCTTAAATTCAACTTCGTTTCGAGAGCCTGTTGAACACTTGGCAATAATCGAGAGGTAAACCTTGGATCTCGATCTGAAACTATTGACACTGACACACCGTGTAATCTTACAACTTCATCCACGTACAATTTTGCCAATTTCTCCACCGAGTTTGTCATTTTCATTGCCAAAAAGAGTGTAGATTTAGTCAATTGGTCCACAATGACCCAAATAACATCGCTTCCTCTTTTTCCTCTCGGTAATCTAGATACAAAGTCCATCGTGATATTTTCTCACTTCCACTCAGGTATCAATAATGGTTGTAAAAACCCAGCTGGTTTTTAGTGTTCCACCTTTACTTGTTGGCAAATCCCACACTTTGCCACATATTCAGCCACTTCTTTCTTCATATTCGACCAACAATAAAAATCTTTTAAATCCTGGTACATTTTAGTACTTCCAGGGTATGTTGCAAATGTAAACTCGTGGGCCTCCTGTAAAACTTCCCTTTTCAGCAGTTGATCATCTGGTAAGTACATTCGTCTTCCAAGGACTACTATTCCATCTTTTTGAATTTGAAATGACGTCTCAATTCCTGACCTCAACTTTTCTCTTATCTTACAAACTTCCAGATATTCTTGCTGAGCTTTTAGTACCATGTCCCAGAGTGTTGACCTTACTCTTAATTGGGCCACTAATGACTCATCCAGTCCTGCCTCTACTTGAGCATCAATCTTTCTTAATTCTAGCAATTCTTTTTTCATCTCAATCCTCTCACTGAGCATCGACTGTCTTGACCTTGCGACTAAGAGCATCTGCGACTACATTTGCTCTCCCCGGATGATAATCGATTACACAATCATAATCTTTTATCAATTCCTCCTAGTGTCTTTGCCGCATATTCAATTCCTTCTGCGTCATTAGATACCTCAAACTCTTATGATCCGTGAATATCTAAACCCGAGACCCATATAAATAGTGCCTCCATACTCTTAAGGCAAACACCACAACGACTAATTCTAAATCATGCACCGGGTAATTGATTTCGTGAGCCTTTAACTGTCTTGAGGCATACGCAATTACTTACCGTGTTGCATCAATACACACCCTAGTCCCTTCTTCGATGCATCACTATAAACCACTAATCCTTCAGTTCCTGATGGGAGTGTTTACACCGGTGCAGTAGTGAGTCTTTTTTTCAGTTCTTGAAAGCTTTTTTCACATTCCTGAGTCCACTCTCACTTTGTCTCTTTTCGAGTCAACCGAGTCATGGTAATAGCTATGGTAGAAAATCCCTCAATAAATCTTCGATAGTACCCTACTAATCCAAGGAAACTACGAATTTCAGTGATATTGGTAGGTCTTTCCCATTTCAATACTGCTTCAACTTTTCTAGGATCCACCGATATTCCTTCAGCTGATATAATATGTCCCAGAAAAATCACTTCCTTTAGCCAGAATTCACACTTGCTAAGTTTGGCATATAGTCGATACTCCCTTAAGGTCATCAATATCTGCCTCAGATGTTGTTCATGCTCCAAATATGACTTTGAATAAACTAAGATGTCGTCTATGAATACCACCACAAACTTGTCTAAGTATGGTCGGAAGACCCTGTTCATCAAATCCATGAACACAACCGGTGCATTTGTTAGCCCAAACGGCATTACTAAGAACTTGTAATATCCATACCGAGTTCTGAATGCGGTTTTTGCTACATCTAGTTCCTTAATCCTCAACTGATAGTATCCCGACCTCAGATCTATTTTCAAAAACATTCTTGCCCCCTTTAGCTGATCAAACAAATCATCTATCCGCGGGAGTGGATTTTGTTCTTTATTGTTACTCTGTTCAACTGCCTATAATCTATACAAAGCCGAAGAGTCCCGTCCTTTTTCTTCACAAATAGCACAGGAGATCCCCATGGTGAATTACTCGAACAAATAAACCCTTTATTTAGTAATTCCAATAGTTGGATCTTCAGTTTGGCCAACTTGGCTGGCGCCATCCTATACGGTGATTGGGCTATCGAAAACGTACCAGGCAGTACATCAATAGTAACCTCCACTTCTCTCTTCGGGGGGACTCCCAGCAGTTCATCCGAAAATACATCAGGAAATTCCCTTATTATTGGAACATTTGACACTTGAATATCTCCCATTTTGGTGTCTAAGACATAGGCAAGGTAAGCCTCACACCCCTTTTTTATCATTTTCCTAGCAGCCATAGCTGAGATAATACAGTTTGGGATGACATTTCTCCCCCCCTAAACACTATCTTCTTACCATCGGGCCCTTGAAGAGTTACTGTTTTTGTGAAACAGTCCATTTAAGCTTTATTCATACTTAGCCAGTCCATTCCCAAGATGACATCAAAATCATGTAATTCTAGTGGTAATAAATCTACTTTTAATTCACAACCACCTATATTAATCTGGACATCTTTATACATATGATCAACATTCACAGTTTCACTTAATGGAGTGCTTATAATAAACTCATTTTCTATTCTACAAGGATTTTTCCCTAATCCCCCCACAAGTTTATTTGCAACAAATGAGTGTGTGGCATCCAAATCAAACAATACATGAACTAACAGAGAATTTAACTGCAATGTACTTGCCACTACATCAGAAGTGGCCCTGGTCTCCTCCTGGGTCATGTAGTATACTCTACCTTGGGTTCGGCCCCCCTATTCTGTCACCCTGGGCATGAGTTCGGCTCCTACTGCCGTTGGCCCCTGACAAAACCTGTCTGGCTGGTCTATTCACGGTAGCGGACTGCTACTGACTCTGAGCTTGCTGCTGATTTTGGGTGATTTCAGTCCTACGGGAGCAATCTCTTCGGAAATGCCCTTGACCCCGCAATAATAATAGCCTCGGCTAAGTACGGGCAGTCCCTCCACATGTGCTCCCCTCGACATATATAACACCGCCCTGGTGTTACAGAACAATTCCCTGGATGCCTTTGCCCATAATGAACAGAAGGGATAATTGATCATTCTCTGCTCTAACACTCCTCTAGAAAAATTAACCCTAAGATTTGGATGTCCTCCTGTCGACCCCACCTCAGTAGTCTGAACTGATGCAACTGAAGTACCTCCCACCTTTTTAAACTGGTTGTACTGTCCTTTCCTTTTTTTTAAGAAAGGGGATCTGTTATGGGTATACTCTGTATCCTTTCATTTACCAAAACCATGTTGGCCTTGTTGGCCCTCTTTCATACAAGCTTCCAGGGCCTCTGCTGTTTCAACAAGATCTCTAATGGTCTCAAACTTAAATACAATCAACCCTTGTCTCAACTCTTGCCGCAATCCATCCCTCAACCTTTCCACCCTATGTTGCTCACCAGGGACATAATGCGAGGCAAACATGGAGAGGTCATGAAACCTCCTCTCATAATCAAGTATTGACATGTCTCCTTGCCTTAAGGTCAGAAACTCCTATTCCTTAATTTTTCGATGATAGGAGAAGTAAAACTGATGTTCAAACTGCGTTTTAAACTCAGCCCAAGTCCAGGATCTTGCGGGTCTCCTCGATCTCACTGTATCCCTCCAGGACCGTGCCCTATTAGAAAGCAAATGAGCGGCACAGTTCACTCGCAAGCCCTCTATTACATGCATCTGATCCAGAGTATCCTTAATTGTATGAAGCCATCTTCTTGCTATCTCGGCGTCTGGTTCACCTAAAAAGGGCTCGCACCCAAGTTCTCTCATGCTTTTTACAATCCGCACTAATGTGACCATATTATCAGCTTTTGTCGTAGCCGCTGATGCTGCTTGTACTGCCGGAGCTATTGGGATTGTCAGGGCCGAGGCACCAGGCATTGCCTCAACCACTGCTCTCACTATATGAGCTATGAACAAAAGGTCAACATGTAGTGTAGGAACCGTTATAGGTGCTGGAGCCATAGCTGGAGGCATGACTTCCTGTCTTTACTGGTCTGAACCCTCGAGTTGTAACCCCTCAGTCTGTCTCAAGTCGGTGTCACGAATGAGTCCAGTCGACTCTTCTAGTTTTGACTGCTGAGGCTCTAGGGGCATATGAAAGGCAGTATCCTCCAATAGATCCTCTCATTGTCTCTCCTCAAACCCCTTAATCACAAGCTCTTATCACTGTATCACATACTAGATGGTTACAAATTACATTAATATTCTTATTATACGCTCTTGTTGTCTCATTAAGAATTACCTTGCCTGAAAATCTAATAGGATAAAACCTAGGGGTAGGATAAAAATAGTATAATGCATATTTTTCTTCTTTTTCTGTGAGCATATCAACAAATATCTTTAAAGCAATACGTATCTTATAAATGAATTTTTTAAAAGATGTAAAAGCCATGCTTTTATAGTAAAACATGATGTAAAAACATTCTCAGTCAACAATTCAAGATATTTAATAATGGATGAAGATTAAAGTCCAACATAGATTCTCAATCTCCTTGGTGGACCTATTTTTTTATTTTTGTTATGGTAAAAAAGTTGGAGTATATATATAGTAGAACAAAAAATTCTCAAATGAAATATATTTGGTTCTCGATCAAAAATTAATTGTAACAATAAGTATTTATAATAAGTAAATGTCCTAATCCAAATTAATGTTGCAAGATGCAATATAAAAATTCCTACAAGAACTTGGCAACATAGTTCTCATAAATAATGGTCTAGTAATTAGCTGCATATATTTAATCATAGATTCTATTAAACTATTTTGCTTATGCATGTGAACCTCAAGATGCTCAACAATAATTCCAATTAACATGCAATAATCATTAAATAATTAAGATGTAAATCTTTCAGCATTGTCAAGATAATTTCTCTTACTTATATATTCTAGAAATTATGCTCTCAATCAAATGATTTGACAAAAAGTTTGCAAATGTAATATTTCTAGCATGTAACAAAAAAACATATGACCAAAAAACAACATGATGAGACATTTATTAATACCATAAAAATATCAAAATGTTTCATATGATAGGATAATAAATCCATATATATCCTTTTGAATTCATTATATAAATAAAGGAGATTCAATTTCAACTTTAGATAACGATGATGTATTAATCATTTTTCTTTGAGCACAAGCAGTATTCATTTGATATTTGACTCTCTTGGTGGTTCTTTAATGGGTATCCATTTGAATTTTCAATAATTTTTCTTGTTATTATTACACCTAATGGCCTAACCAATCATAACAAAGAATAGAAGTCATTGGGTCAAATAACTTCTAGTTAATCACAACATTAGAATCTATTAGATTAATATATGTATAATATAATTTAGATGAGAATGATGAAAACTTTTCCACTGTATAATTCTTGCTTGAGATAAGTGATGTATTATAAAGAAATTATATTCCACTTTTATCTATGATATTAATGTGATAACCATCATGATATATATCCTTAAAACTTAGTAGATTTCATTGCAATATGCTAAAAATTAATGTATCACTTATAAATAATCTTGCTCCTCTATGGAGCATAATGCCTTTTTAGAGCCTTCAATTAAATTTGTAAAATCATATATTGTTTTAACATTTGTTATATATATATTTGAAAATGGTGTGTATTGTTGTACTATCAATAAGATATAGATCATTATCATTTATTTCAAATAAGTCCATATTTATTCAAAATAAAATGAAAAGGAATTATAGATATGAAGCATGAATTTTATTTTAGTTATTTATTTAAAAAAGATAATTTTTTTTGATGAAAATAGAAACAACATAAAAAGACAACAAGCATAAGAAAGATAAAGTTTTTGGTAAAAAAGGTTTTCACCATAAGAACTCTAATTCATATTTTATTATAGAGTATTTTTTATATGATATGGTTTGCCTTTTTAGGAGGTTTATAACTTCTTAAATAGGTCAGAAAATAACATTTACAAAGTACAAAAATTAGAATCCTCGGTCAAATAAAAAAATATATATATAATCCAAAATTAAGCTAAAAATCCATAAATAAAAACGATAATAATTAAATTGGCTCCAAAAACATCTTTGAAGCCTAATTTGAGGGTCTTTTACAACTTGGCTTAATACCTTGAGAATTAGGCTTATAAAATCATATGAAAAAAACTTTAGCATAATATAATTGTCGGATTGAAAGTTATGGGCTTTTCTTATCAAGCATAAACATACCTCTTGTTTAGAATCTCTCTCATATTAGTCTATAAATAAGTTTGTTAGGCTTTTTGAATGATCTATTGTTGGTAGATCCATAGTTGACTGTTCACAACTATTGGATTCTACAAATTCAAGTACATCAATTTTGTATAATAACATAAAATACATTATACTAAATTAAAAGATAACACGTTAAAGATTAAAAATAGCATAGTAAAGAAAAAAAAATATACTAGATATTTTCACCAAGATAAATATTTTCATTGTCGATCAAATGATTAATTTCCTATTAAAGTTTTCAAAAAAGTTAAGAGGTATCAAGATGTGTAATATCCAACGAATTTGATATTTAGCAAAATTTCTTTATACTCCTTTTCCTTTTTCTTTCAATGATACTTGGTAAAGATTAATAAGATGTTTAGACATACATGTACATGACCAGTGGCCTTTCTGCATTTTTAGAGGGCTATTTTTTATGAATATTCTCCCTTTCCATACTTCTCATTAATTTTTGACTTATTAAAATTTGATTTTTTATGACCACCATGATATCCATAGTTATTATAGTCATGATTATGACCACTTCCATGACCATGTTCACAATAATCATATGTTATAGCATTTCACTTCAAGGATTGGCTTTGAACCAGTTGATTGTGATTGATGATTTTTCATCAAATCTCTTTATTTTGTTTAGCAATAAGAAGATATGATATCAATTTAGAACATTTCTCATAAACATGCTTAAGATATTACTACTACAAGAGCATATTATAAGCATGAAAAGTAGAATAAGTTTTCTTTAACATGTCTTCCTCACTAATATTTTCTTCGAATATTTTTAATTAAGTAATTTTAAATGTTGCAAAGTTATACTCGCTTATAGTTTTAAAATACCATAATCGCGAGTGAATCTATTCATAGAGTTTCGAAAGTATTATTGCTTACTGTGATCATATCTTTTTTTAAAATTTTGTCAAGAACATATGAATACTTGATTGTAAGATATATTAACAAAACACTAAAAGGCATGGAAAAATACTTTTCACCATGCCAATGTAACTCCCTTCACAATTCATTGTGGACTTCCACAATGGATTTATTTTCATTTTGGTTATTAATTTTCTTATCAATTACAGCCTTCTATGGCCAAATTCAAGGCCAATTACTTCTATTTTATTAATGAATGGTAGAATTAAAAGATAGGGGGACCAATATGAAAAACACGGAAGAAATAGGGGTGGTCTCAAAATTGACTAAAATGTTTACTTTGATCCTTTTGGTTTGCAACACATCTATTTTCCATCTCGTTAATTTTTCAAAATTCACTTTTGATCCAAAACTTCATTTCTCTTATTTCGTGGTCCCTGGTTTGAGGGTGGTAGAGAAAGAAAATATTGATTTACAAAAAATTTCACCATCAAATAGTCGATCTTCATGTCTACGAGGTTCTTTTTGATGAGAAGAGTTCCACTAGGGTGATATTTCATCTTAAAATTGCTTAAAAAATCAGATCTGACCTCAAAACATTGGGTTTCAGGTTGATTTGTTTTTTGATCTTTTTTGGGTTATTGAAGGTATAAATGGGTATATTTAGGTCTTTATAGTGTTTTTAGGTTACAAAATGCTTGGAAATGGATGTTTTTGGTGTTAAACACCCCTGCTTGACTTTTCAACTACCTTTAGTCGCTGAAATTTAGGCAAAGCAAGCGACGCATCACCTCCTACTTTTTTCCAAAAACATAAGTGGACCATATGTCTTCTACCTTATAAAAAACAAAAATAAATAAATAAACAGACCTAGACGTGAGGGTTGCCCCAGACCTACGTGTCTTGGCCTTTTTTTTTCTTTTTTTTATCAGTTTTTTCCCCAATTTGATCCTTCCTAATTGGAACTTTATTGATTTCTCTTGCTTAATTTTTTTTTTCTTTGAATTCCATCCTTTAATATTTTTATAATTTTAATTGGGTATAATAATTTGTTTTGATTTGATATTTGTTGGTTTGTCGCAATCTCAAACAGATGCCCCGATATTTAGTTGGTTTGTAACTTTGCTAGCGTCTATTTTTCTTATCATATAGTTAAATAGAAAATTATTAAAAAAATTGTTGAACTTGATTGACTCTATAACCAGGTCACGGGTTTGGATGGTTAATTTTGGTTGGTTAGGAATCGACCACAAATAATTATTGATTTATTTATTTAATTAAATACATGCATAAACTTTTAAATTTATAATAGAGGTTTTTTATGTCAAAAACATGTATGAAATGTCGTGATATTTATTTTTTGTGTTGAATATTTTTTTTATCTAACTCACGACAAAGCATAAGCCAAATAGCTAATAATAGCAAATGCACATAAATTATATAAAATCATCTTTATGAATAAAACTTTTAGAGAGATCAACATGATATAATATATATTAGTCTTCTTCAGGAGAAAAAAAAATATATAAAATTGTAAGAATTTTTTTAAGAGACTAAAAAAATCATAAAAATTTATCTTGTTAAAGAGACAAAATCATAACCTTAATGATTTTCTTAATTCTACTATATTTTTAGGAGATTAATTATGTTTTAAAACTATGCAGACATATATATCGTTATCTTATAAACAAAAATAAAATTAAAATTTATAGATGATATAGAATAGAAAGATGAAGAAAAAATTTCATAATTTATTATGGTTCGATTGTGCTTATAATGTGATATAATTTTTTAAAAAGATAAATAAAAAGAAAACAAAGTATAAACAGAAACCAAAATATCTCACTTCTTATCATATTGAAATCACCTCTATTTATAAACTAAAACATATATAAATAATAAATCTATACATATGTATGAATATAAGCTCAATAATATATTCATAACAATTATCAAAATTATTGTCCAAATAAGGAATAAAAACATGTATGAAGCTGCAAAACTAAAGTGTCATTTTCTATATTTTTTGGTTGGATTTTTCAGTTTGATTCATGTAAAAAGAACAGCACTAACTCTGAAAGTTTTCCATTCCAGTAATTTCTTTTTATTTCCTTCTAGGTCAAGAAATTCAACAACAAGCCTCTTCTTCTTTGCTCTCATTTATTTATCTGTTATTCTAGGATTAAAGCAACAATAACACCTAAGAGGGGATGAATTAGATGTTTCACTAATAATAACAAATATTACAATTAAGTCAATCAAACACAATTAACCAACAATATAATTAAGATGTTTAAAGTAAAAAGTATAGGTATAGAAATTGCAAACTCAATTTTTAACGTGGTTCGACAAACTTACATTTAAACCTCAAGCACCAACCAGTCTTGAGTATTATATTCTTTATTAATCCAAGCTAAAGATTACAATGTTCTTAATAAATCCTCACCAAGTCTTTTTTTCATCACTTGAAGAAATACCCTGTTCAAGATTTTTCACCTTGGTGATGTACCTAACCAATGGCCAAGAGTTTTTCACTTAAACTCTTGAAGAATTACAATTTGATTGAAATATAACAACACTCTCTCAAAAAATAGATATTACAATTGAAGGTTATATCTATATAGCTCACTCAATAGCACTTAGAATATATGAAAGTGTTTAAGTGTAGTGAGTGTGAGAGTTTATTCTTGTACAAGAATATGAAGGTTTTAATGCACAAATTATGTACCCAATTCTTTAATTAGACAAGTTATATATATGTTTCCAATAAAAACTAATTGTTTTATATTTGTTATTGTTTCTCTAACAATTAAAACAGTTGACTAGTTCAAATTGGTCAAGTCAATCGGTCGACCGATTTCTGCAAATTCTCAGGTGTTCATCCCTGATGAATAAGCGGTCAACCAATTCAGTTTAAAATCTAGTTTTAATAGTTTTAAGCCTAGTGAGTCTTGAACCGACTAAATGCATATCAATCTTATAATGCATGCAATGTGAAGTGTGTGAATTCATTTTAATTTGTGTTATCATGTAAGTTATAAAGATTTACATAACTTGCACTAAAATGAATCCTTAAGAACTAAGTCTTCACAAGAGAATGTAAAGGTTTTAATGAACAAATACGAGTTTGATTCAGGATTGATGATTTAAAGTTGTTTTTGCTCTTAAAATAGCTTGTACATAATATATATTCAAATTATGTACCCAATTCTTCAATTAGACAAGCTAATACACACACACACACACACACACACACACACACACACACACACACACATGTTTCTAACAAAAACTAGTTGTTTTATAGTTGTTACTGTTCCTTTAACAAAAGAAACGGTCGACCGATTTAGATTGATCAAGTCGATCGGTCAACCAATTTTTTCATATTCTCATGTGCTCATCCTTAATGAACAAACAGTCGACTGGTTCATTTGGTACATCAAATGGTCGATCGATTTAACTTAAAATCTGGTTTTAATAATGTTAAGCCTAGTAAATCTTAAACTGACTAAATGCCTATCAATTCTATAATGTATGCAATGTGAAGTGTATGAATTAATTTTAATTTATGATATCATGTAAGATATAAATATTTACATAATTTGCACTAAAATGAATCCTTAAGAACTAAGTCTTCACTTGCTTTGCATATTGGACTTGTTGATTGATTTTTTTTCATTTAATTTTTTATATTTGTTGATGATCTTCATATAAACCTATTTAAATTTATTCTCAACCAAGCATATTATTAGTCTATTTTTATTTAATTGTTATCATCAAAATATATAAATATTAATATGTGACTCAAAGGTCAACATTCTCATCATTCACTAACATCTCTCTTGTTGTAGCAACAAGAAATAGAATATTGGGGTTCCAAAATCTTGTTCTCAAGTAAAAGCACTCTCCTTTGGAATCAAATCTAGTTGAAAGCTTGCTTTTTTCTTGGAGTCCAAGGTCAAAATCACTATATTTGATCTGGGTTTTTGATATTTTTCTTTCTAGTCCTATTTTCTATTGGTAACAAATCAGTGAGTTATCACTTCTTAATCACTGTTGAAAGTCCTTTTCAAAGTGATTTTTTAGTAAAGGACACATAATTGAATTTTTAGTAGAGTTTAAAGGATGTTTGTCAGGAGCTTAAAACAAAAAAAAAAAGAGAAATAAGGCATATCAGAAAAGGATTTGATTTAAATAAGTTGATCATTACCTTATAGATTGTTACTCAAATTCACAGTTTTTCTTAGAGTAATTTGTACCATTTCATTTAGCTAAGAGACTCATTACAGCTTCCTTTTACGCACCATTTTACTAGAATAGTAATCCCAACTATAACTCCCTTTTACACTATGTTTTATTAGGATGAATTATTCCCTTGTTCTTGTATGTTCTAGGAATTCATTCTAGAAGAAGTTACTTGTTATAAATGTAAAAGACATTGTCTGGCATGATCATGAATAAATGTAAAAATGATGAGTTAATTAACACTACTAGAATCCAAGAAACCTAGCAACCTTCTCTTTCCTGCTAACCACTTTTCATATTATCCATTATTGGACCTTGAGAGCAATAACTCTTCCTTTTTAATTGTGTTAGCTAACTTTATTCCATACCTACTATTGGATCAAATCCAGATTGGCACTGTAAAAATCCAACTTGCTATAAGTGATATCAGAGAAGATCTTTGGACTCGGGTAATAGCACCATAAACGAGGTCCCAGGATCTTAAGAAGCTGGAAGACTCTTTGGAATCAGCAAATAAGGAGCAGACTTAGAAATATGAACAAATGATGAGGCTATTAGAGAGGTATGGCCAAAAGTTAGAAAGCACCAGAACTAGTCATGAAATGAAGATCGATGAACTAAAAAAACCTTATCAATGGACTGTCATTCCAACAACACTCCCTTCTATGGAAACTATAACTACCTGTGGGAGAATCTAGTGCAACCATAGTGACTCAATGTACTCAAAACCATGACTTATTCCCTAATGCTTGTTATAACTGTAGGGATCATTGTCCATCTTATAAGGCTTATAAACCTAGGCATGACTTCCCAAGTTTTGATGGTAATGATGTTTACAAGTGGTTTTGCAAGTGCAATCATTACTTTGAGATTGAAAAAGTTCAAGAGGTTGATAAACTCAAATTAGCAACATATTATTTAGATGGGAGAGCATTATACTGGCACCAAAACTTTATGAGATGCATAGAGAACCAAGATGTTACATGGGGGTGAGTATGTTGAAGCATTATGTTATAGGTTTGGTTGGTAGAAGGACCCACTATAAAAGCTTAAGGACATAAAACAGGAGGGTGATTTGGAAGCTTAGATCCAGGATTTTGATATGCTATGGAACAAAAAAGAGATTACTGAGAAGTAGGCTTTAGTTTTTTTTCATGGAAGGGTTAGAGGTAGAGATAAAAAAAAAAACTTGGTGAAAATATTTGAACCAAAATCATTATATCAAAGCCTACAACTCAACTCAACTCAACTCAACTCAATTTGTTTACAGGCCAATACCCTTTCCTACAGACATTCCTTACAAAGAGGTACCAAACACCATGTCTTACCCATCAATCCATATAACTAGCCAAAGATCAACTCCCCTCAAACCTTTTATAGAAATCTATTTTCCTTTACAAACAACCAAAACACACCTCTAAATCCATTAGTGACTCCTTTAACTCAAACCCTCCAAACTAAAACTAACACCAAACCCACCAAAACTATAAGAAATAAAGAACTTGATAGGTGTAAGGCTAAGGGTTTATGCTTTTGGTGCGATGAGAAATATTTTCCTAAGAATAGATGTAAAACTAAAA
>Ga0325410_1004067_pt1 | contig 16409 bp, 15 predicted proteins | sample PopdelMetagenome_16_FD_206182 | JGI IMG/M metagenome (GOLD analysis project Ga0325410, IMG submission 206182) | Populus deltoides microbial communities from Bellville, Georgia, United States - Xylem-PdIQD-R3 | ecosystem: Host-associated > Plants > Phyllosphere > Stem > Wood/Secondary xylem...
AAGAGTTTATATTTTACTTATCTCTAATACTATTAGTGAACCCTCTAACCTTGACATTTGTTTTTATCATTGTTTAATCTTCTTTAATAATCTTATATCTCAAAATCCTCTTTAAATCATCATCATCATCGTTGTTGTTGTTCTTATTATTATAATTATAATTTATATAGTTCACCTCCCTGTGGTTCGACCCCGGTTTTGTCGGGTTATTTATTACTGTGAAACTCCTGCACTTGGGATAAGACATCAACTCTTTGATCGTGTCATGGAGCAACTAGCCCTATGGAAGGAAAGAAAGAAGCCACACCATCCTTTAAAAAACTGGAAAGAAATCAGACATCAGAATCAGAATATTTAAGTTTCCTTTTTGCATTTTTTTACTGCAAATCAGTAGGGATTTGCATCCTAGAATTAATGCATTTAATCTTTCCTAAATAGAGATATGTCTAGACTATATATAAGCCCTTCTAATGACCTAAAAGGGGCAAAAGGAGAGAGCATAAAAAGAGGAGAAAACCGGAGAGAAAGGGGCAGAAAAAAACAGCAAAGAGAAAGATAAGAAAAACACAAGAAAGGTAGAGTAAAAAGAAAACACAGTAAATAGAAGAAAAAACCAGTGAGACCTGCAGTTCTGAATGCTTTGACGTAGAGGAAAGAAAAACCAGAGAAGCAGACGTAAATATAGAGCAGGAGGAAAATATTTGAAACAGACGAACACCGGATCAACCATCACGCTTTCAACGTCGCTGCAGCTTCTTCGCTTCCGTTCCCAAGTCTGTTTTTTTTCTCTTCACCTCACAGCATGCATGTTTTCTATTTTGTGTTTGCACTGTTCAAGTGAATTAATTCACTTGAACAGTGCTCGTCAGCTTTCTTTGAACTTTACCTGCGCCCCCCCTTTTTTTGTGTCCAGTCGGGTCACTTGCTAGCTGGACTTCTTTACTTTTTTTTTTTGAAAAAAATAAAAGAAAGAGAAAGAGATTTATTTTCTAGAATATTTATTTTAAAGTTTGAATTTTTTTATGTTGTAAAAAAAATATATACCAATCTCGTATTTAGAATACCCGGTTTTCGACACAACTGCGGCAAATATACATATATATCAAAATTTGTTTTCTTGTGTGTTGCATACGGCTAATAGCCTAACATGTTTTGAACGCTCTTTTTTATACAAAAAATATTGGAAGTTTTAAAAATGTGTTTTCGCATAGATTTCTTAAACACAAAAAAAAATTATTTTCTTGCATTTCTGGATTTTACAACATGTTTGTAAAACTTCAAAGGGTATTGGCCAATATTCTAAAAAATATAAAAATCTTATTTTAGGGGGAATTCATCTATTATTCATCGCTAATGTTTGGATAAAGAAATCCTTAAAGGACGAATATCCAAAATATTATTGGGAATAATTTGTTATTATTCACTGTTAATATTTGGATGAAGAAACCCTGAGTGGTAAATATCCGAAATAATTTTCTAAGAATAATGAATCCGCACACATCCTTGAAAGAAGCCTTGATTATAATCGAGGACATTTCAATTTTTTTTACTCCACGGTTTACGAGTCGTGAGAGTATAAAACACTAAAGTAAAAAATAGGTTTTTTTTTAAAGCGCCTTAGATTTCTAAATTTTTATCCCTCCTTCTTGCGATTTATGAGTCGCAAACTCTTGAAATACTAAGGGAAAAATGAGCTTTCGAAGCACATGGAATCTCCTTGGATTTCTATCTTAATAAATTAAGTTTGAATTAAACCTAGAAAAACTGATGGGATTAGAAAACACCAACACCATAACAATTATAAAGCAAACCAAACACCAAGCAGCTTACCTTAGGTAGGGCATACTAGGGGTGCTAATACCTTCCCTTTACGCAACTAGTCCCTTGCCTTAGAATCTCTGAAAAAGACCAATTAGGGTTCCTAGTGACCAAAATACTAGGTGGCGACTCCTTGACACGAAACAAAAACCCCGAAACCAATCGAGGGTCATCGCGACGCCGCGAGGGTGCGACATTAAACAAGCTTTTCTTTCTGAATTGCCTATGATTTTACTTATATATAAGGAGTCATACTTTAACTTTGATAATTTGGATTCTTGTGTTCCTAGTGTTGTTAAAGTTCTTTTACATGAATTTGAAGATGTCTTTCCAGAAGAGAGATTCCTAGTGGCTTGCTGTCAATTAGGGGAATTAAACATCAAATCAACTTTATTCCAGGAGCATCTATACTAAATAGGCTGGTATATGGGAGCAATCCTGAAGAGTCTAAAGAACTCCAACGGCAATTGGAAGAGTTGATATCGAAAGGATACATTCGTTGGAGCATAAGTCCTTGTGCAGTTCCTGTGCTTCTTATCCCAAAGAAAGACAAGACTTGGTGAATGTGTGTCAATTACAGAGCTATCAATAACATCACTGTAAAGTATCGACATCCTATTCCTATATGATATGTTGAATGAATTGCATAGTTCTACAATGTTTTCGAAGATTGATTTAAAAAGTGGTTATCATCAAATTAGGATGAATGAAGGGGATGAATGAAAAACTGCTTTTAAAACTAAATATGGTTTGTATGAGTGGTTGGTTATGCCTTTTGGACTTACTAATACACCTAGTACTTTTATGAGATTGATGAATCATGTTTTGCGTGCTTTCATTGGTAAGTTTGTAGTTAACTACTATGATGATATTTTGATTTATAGTAAGGAGTTTGATGAACATATGGATCATTTGAGACAAGTTCTTGATGTGTTGAGAAAAGAATCCTTATATGCTAATTTGAAAAAGTGTGACTTTTGTATAGATATAATTATTTTTCTTGGATATGTTATTAATGCAAAATGTATAGACATGAATGAGGCTAAGGTGAAGGATTTACATTCAAAGATTCAACAACAAATAGAGAAAAAAATGAACAATATGCACACAAGGCTAATAAAGGATGAAAACTAGTGAGGTTTGAACTAGGTGATTGGGTTTGGGTGTATATGAAAAAAGGAAAGGTTCCCTGAACAAAGAAGATCAAAGTTGATGCCTCGGGGAGATGGTCCTTTTCAAATCATAGAAAGGATTAATGATATTGTCTACAAAGTGGATATGCCAGGTGAGTATGGTGTTAGTGTTACATTCAATGTCGAATCCTTTTGAGGAAAGAGGGGATGATGCGATCCAAGCACCAAAGGATCCATTGGAGGTTCTGGTTGGTTCAGTTACAAGGCTTAGAGCTAAGAGGATCAAAGAGACTTTTAATGGACTTCTTCAAGATGGGCTAAGGTGGACTTCAAGAGGATATTAAATAAGGAGGAGCACGCCGAGATTAATCTTATTCATGTTCAAGAGAGGCTTGTTGGTTGAACCAAGACCATTACACAAGGATTGAGAGAAGAAGACTAGATTCAGATAGTTTGATCTTTGGTTGTCAATCTAGGTCATTGATTGAACTTTCATCTTTTCAAAGAATTGACCAATCTTTGTTGTGAATTTATATTCTTTTCGCTCTTCTCCAGGTGTAAGCGTTATGATTGAGTTGGTTTATAGTCTTGTTGCCTTAGAGCAGGTCTTCCATTGTGATAAGCTCATCCTATTTTCAGCAAACTTGGATTAGATAGATCTTAGGTTTGCAAATTTCATTAAATTCCGCTAGGGTTCGCATCATCTTGAGTTGCCAATATAAGAAAAGAAATATGTGGGATTCGGCAATCTTATGGGGAAATGCTCTCCAAATATTGGGAAAGATTTGAGCAGTTGTGCATTCAATGTCCTCATCATCAAATACCCGATCAACTACTTATTTAATACTTCTACGAAGGACTGATGCCTACTGACCGTAATATCATTGATGCGACAAGTGGAGGGGCATTGGTAGATAAAACACTAAAGGCTGCATGCCAATTGATCTCAAATATAGTAGCCAACTTGAAACAATTTGGCACGCGTGAAGACTTTCCAAGTAAATGATTAAACGAGGTAAGTATTGCTAACCTTGAGAATAAAGTTAATGATCTTACTTCTCTTGTGCATTCTTTGGCTTATGAAAATATACAGCAAGTGAAAGTTTGTAGCATATGCTCATTATAAGGTCATGCTTTAGATATGTGCCTAACAATGCAAAAAGATTATATTGAACAAGCTAATATAGTTGATGGAGCATTCAATGGCCATCCCCAACATAAATATGATCCATTTTCTAACAGTACAATCCTTGATGGAGAGATCACTCAAACTTATGCTATAAGAACCTACCTCAACAAGGTAATCAAGCTCGACAGTTCCACCCCCATGAATTTCAGCCATAGTAGAATTATCAAGCAAGATAGGCCCTTGCATTTACAAATTCCAATGTTATGGGGTCATCGAGTGATAATCTTCATGGGATGATGAAAGCGTTAGCTTCTAAAAGAATGAATTTACAACAAAATGCCATGTCTTTTCAATAGGAAACAAGGTCAAGTATTCATAACTTAGAGAAGCAAACGGGGCAAGTAGCTTCAAGTGTAGGGAAATTAGAAGCACAAATCAACAGAAAATTGCCATCCCAAGCATTGAATCCAAAAGAGAATGTTAGTGCAATCATGTCGTGGAGTAAGAAAGAACTTGAAGAGCGAAGGTCAAAACAAATTGAGATGAAAGAAGAAGAGGAGATAGAAACTGAACTAAGCATAAAGAAGAAATAATCTACTCCTCCACGAACTAAAACAACCACCATACTCCAAGGGTATGTCCTAACTCAATGAATTCTAATTTCAAGAAAATCCATCCCTTTCCTTTGAGTTCTTCTAGGTCTAAAAAAGAGGACAAAGAAAAAAAGATTTTAAAGGTTTTTAAGAAAGTAAAACTCAACATTCCTTTGATTGATGCTATCAAGTAAATTCTCAAATATGTCAAATTTTTGATAGAGTTGTGTACTATAAAAAATGCTTATAAGCTAAAAGGCTATAAAACGATAAAAAAGAAATAATCTACTCCTCCACGAACTAAAACAACCACCAATACTCCAAGGGTATGTCCTAGCTCAATGAATTCTAATTTCAAGAAAATTCATCCCTTTCCTTTGAGTTCTTCTAGGTCTAAAAAAGAGGACAAAGAAAAAGAGATTTTAAAGGTTTTCAAGAAAGTAAAACTCAACATTTCTTTGATTGTTGCTATCAAGTAAATTCTCAAATATGTCAAATTTTTGAAAGAATTGTGTACTATAAAAAATGCTTATAAGCTAAAAGGCTATAAAATAATAAGTATGGGTGAAGTTGTATATGCTATTGTTCAAAAGAATTTTCCTTTAAAGCAAAAAGATTCAGGTGCGTTTACTATCCCATGTGTTAATTATTGGTAATGCTAGCTTTAAAAGGGCTTTATGTGTTGTACATGCATCCATTAATGTTACGCCTAAACATATTTATGATTCTCTTAGTCTTGAGCCTTTGATTAAAACTATTATTGTAATACAACTTGCGGATTATAGTTTTGTTTATTCACTTGGTGTGATAGAAGATGTCCTAGTCAAGATTGATAGTTTGGTTATTTCATACAACTTTTTATATTCTTGATAAAGAACGTGATTCCTCAAACATGAACACTCCTATCTTATTTGAATGACCATTATTGAAAATTATCAACACGAAATTTAATTATGTTAAGGATACTTTGTCTATGAAAGTAGGAGATGAAGTAATTCAATTTAACTTTTATGATGCAATGAAATATCCTTACAACAATGTTTATTCTATCACATGTCATGACCAAATTGATGAGTGTGTGCGGCAAGTTCTTGATTTTGATTGTGAGGATGGATTAAGCATAGCATTGAGCCATGACGTTGATTTTATTTAGATTGAGAAGATGGAGAGGAACATATATATTCCCTAAAATGTGCAAGAATCAGCCTTGGCTTTGCAAGCTTTACAAACCGCCTCCTATGGTAATGTTTTTGTTGATTTAGTACTTTCACATAAAAAGCTTTTACCATCTATTTTGCAGGCTACCGAGTTAGAATTGAAACCTTTGCCCGATAATTTGAAGTATGTATTCATTGGTGACAACATTGCACCCCTGTTATCATAACAAAAGGTTTGACAAGTGCTTAAAAAAAGGCTTGTGAAATTGTTGCGCGATCACAAAACAACCATTGTTTGGACTTTAACTAACATCAAGGACATAGTTCCTGAATATGTATGCATCAATACTATTGGAGCACAATGTAAAACCAATAAGAAAAATGCAAAGAAAGTTGAATCCATCTATGATGGAGGTAGTGAAAGCTAAAATTTTGAAACTATTGGATGCAAGAGTCATTTACCCTATCATGGATAGTAAGTGGATGGTGTCAATCCATGTGGTGCCCAAAAAGACAAGAAGCATGTTGGTAAAGAACAAAGATGATAGACTCATTCCTACTTGCATCTCGAGTGGTTAGAGAATATGTGTAGATTATAAAAGCTTAATCTTTCTACATGAAAAGATCACTTTCCATTATCATTCATGGACCAAATGCTTAAATGCTTAGCAAGTAAGTCTTTTTATTGCATTCTTGATGGATATAATCAGATTGTTATTAATCCTGAAGATCAAGAAAAAACTACCTTTACATGTCCATTTGGTACATATGCATATAGGAGAATGCCCTTACCTTTTGGTTTGTGTAACGCACTCGTAACTTTTCAAAAATGCATGATGAGTATTTTTTCTAACTATGTTGAAAGAATAATTAAGGTTTTCATGGATGATTTAACGGTGTATGGTGATTCTTTTGATAAGTATATAGAAAATTTATCTTTAGTCTTAAAAAGATGCATTGAAACTAACCTTATCTTGAACTATAAAAAGTGCTATTTTATGGTAGAACAATGAATAGTTATTGGGCATGTTGTGTCTTTACGTGGTTCAGAGGTTGATAAAGCTAAAATAGACATTATTTCATCATTATCTTACCCCTTGTGCGCGAGGGAGGTTCATTCTTTTCTTGGCTATACATGTTTCTATTGATGTTTTATCAAATATTTAATGATAAAGAAGATTATAGCACCATAATGCAAATTGTTAGCAAAAAAAAAAAAGGATTTTGTGTGTGATCAAGCATGTAAAGATGTCCATAATGAGCTTAAGAGGCGTGTCACATCTGCCCCCATCATGTAACCACCAAATTGGGATGAACCTTTCGAGAAAATATACGATGTGAGTGACTAGGCAATAGGGGTTGTACTTGGAAAAAGAATAGGGAAGAATTTGCATGTTATCGCATATGCTTCCCACATGTTCAATGAAGCACAATGGAATTACCATACAATTGAAAATGAATTTTTTTGTAGTGGTGTTTGCTTTAGAAAAATTCAAGTCCTATTTACTTGGTATAAAAGTTGTTGTTTTGACTAACCATGCAACTTTGAGGTATCTTTTGAAGAATAAGGAATCCAAACCAAGATTGATTAGATGAATCTTGCTTTTACAAGAATTTGATCTTCAGATCAAAGATAAAAAAAAAAGGTGCCAAAAATCATGTAGCTAATCACTTAAGCCAATTGCGGATCAAGGATATACATACCGAAATGGTAAGAGACATTCCCCGATGAGCAGTTGTATGTGTTACATTCCCTTCAGGTTTGTCTCAATCCCAAAAAGACAAGTTATAAGCTGATGCTAAATATTATTTTTGGGACACTCCTTAGTAGTGGAAATTTTGTGTGGATCAAGTAGTTAGAAAATGTGTATCACAAGATGAATTTCATTCTATTCTTATTTTTTATCATTCTCATTCTTGTGGTGGCCATTTTGGAGCAAAAATAATGGCCCACAAGGTACTTGAAATTGGTCTTTATTGGCCTTTTATTTTTAAAGATGCATATTACTTTTGCAAATCATGAAAAAAATGCCAAAAAATAAGCAATATCACTCATTAAAATCAAATGCCTTTAACTCGTATTCTTATAAGTGAAAATTTTTATTTTTAGGGTATTGAATTTATAGGTCCATTTCCTTCTTCTTTTGGTAATCTTTATATCTTTCTTGTTGTTGATTATGTGTCCAAATAGATTGAGGTGAAAGCCACATGAACGAACAAAGCGAAAGTCTTTTTAGATTTTGTCAGGAGTTATAAATTTGACAGGTTTGGAATCCCAAAAACTATCATAGTGATGGTGCCACTTATTTTTGCAATTGTTCAATAGGAGTATTACTATGCAAGTGCCATATGACTCATCGAAATTCCACACCCTACCATCCTCAAACGAATGACCAAGCTAAAATTTCAAATCAAGAAATCAAGTCCATTTTGGAGAAGACAATGCAACCTAACCAGCAATATTGGAGTCTGCGACATGGTGATGCACTTTGAGCTTATCAGATTGCTTATAAATCACTTATAGGAATGTCACCTTATAGGATGATTTATGGAAAAGCATGTCATCTACCAGTGGAGCTTGAATACAAAGCTTTTTTGGTCATTAAGAAATGCAACTTAGATTATGATACTACTAGGATTGTAAGGAAGTTGCAATTGCAAGAGGTGGAAGAGATACGTAATGATACCTACGAGAATGCAAGGATTTACAAAGAAAAGATCAAGAGTCTTCATGACCGAATAATTACAAGAAAATAGTTTCATGTTAGAGACAAAGTCTTTTTTTATCATTCACATTTAAAACTTTTTCCTGGAAAGTTACGCTATCATTGGATTGGACCTTTTATTGTTTCTATTGTTTTTTCTTATGGTGCAGTTGAGATTACAAGTATAGAAACAAACAAAGTGCGTAAGGTCAACGAGCATCGATTGAAAACTTTCTATGAAGGTTGGACGCAAAACTCACTACTTCTGTGGAGTTAGCTGAACCAATCTATAAGGCATGAGCATGCCATATATCAAGCCAATGATATCAAATAAAAGCATTTACTGGGAGGCAACCCAACAAAAAAAAAATCAGATTTGCTTTCTTTTTCCCTTTTCTTTTTCTTTTTTGCATTTTACTTAGTGGGGGGAGAATTTTGGTTTTCTTTGTTGTTTCTGTGTGTTTTATTAGAATTAGAAGAACCCATAAACATTTGAAACAAAAAATATTTATGTTTTCCAACTTTAAGTATTATGTTTTATCTATTGAACTCCCCTTGATTTATGAGAATATGAGTATTATGTACGAGAATTAGTTTAGATAGATGAAAATATAAATCGAATGAATGGGTGTACATGCAAGTTTTAAAGTTTAATTAGTTTAGAAATTGACTTTGAAAATATGTCATGTTGACGTAATAGTGTTGTACTAATGTAAGTTTTTGAACCTTCAGAATTATATTTTTTTATTTTGTATTCTTTCAATGATATATATCTCTAGAACTTACTTCAGATCTTGTTGAGATTACATTCACATTACATTTACATTACATTTGTATATTCAGATGATAAAGGCACTGAGACTTTTAATCACTTGAGCCAAAAAGCCATCTCAAAGCACATTATCCTTTGTGAGCCCTTTTGAACTTATTTATCTTTTCTTTGCTTTACCCATGTTATAAGCCTTAACTTTTTATATGTTTTTCATTTCTCCTAACCAAGTATTAGTAGAGCATATACTTGTTGATATTTTATGAGATTATGGTTGGAAATTATGTGAAAAAAATGATACTTGATGAAAAGAATGGGCAAAGTTGCCAATGGTAGACCATTTAAATAAAAAAAAAAAGAAAAGTTGATGTGATCCAAGCAATGCCAAAGGATCCATTGGAAGTTCTAATTGGTCTAGTGACAAGGCTTAGGGCTAAAAGGTTCAAAGAGGCTTTCAATGGACTTCTTTGAGATACATGGGTTAAGATGGACTTCAAGAGGATAATAAATAATGAAGAGCAAGCCTTGATTAATCTGATTTATTTTCAAGAAGAGCTTGTTGGTGGAACCAAGGCCATTACACAAGGATTGGGATACGAAAACTAAAATCGGACAGTTTGACCTTTAACTACTTTTTTTTATTTATCATAACTGGAGCTATAAGTCGAATTTGGATATGATTCTAGTTGGGCTGAAAACTAGACTTCCATACATTTACAATGATATATGGCACTCCTCCTAATCCATTAAGACGAGAGAGAACCATTCGTTTGAAGTTGGGTTTTAATGTTGCCAATAGATTACGAGAAAAACTGATCTTGTCTTATTTTAATTAGTCAAGCTATTGATCTATCTTTGTTTTGTCTGGCAACACTTGTTTAATATTCAGACTTATTTATTTTATTTATTTTAATTAGTTTGGGCTAGTTTTAACTTGGTTTGGATATTATCTAAATTAGATTTATGTGTGACTTATTAGGGAAACTAGGGTTACTTAGCTTTCTAGTATAAGTACTCATTTTGAAGAATATTAAGAAAAAATGAATATTGCAAAATAAAAATATTGTTTCTCTTGGTTCTTGATTGAACTTCAACTCTTCAAAGACTTGATCAATCTTCTTGGTTCTCTAGGTGTAGGTGTTATGATTGGGTGGTTTGTAGTCTTGTTGCCTTAGAGCAAGTCTTCCATTATGATAAGCTCAATTTCATACTCAAACTTGGATTAAATAGATCTTAGGTTCATGAATTCCATTAAGTTCTGCTAGGGTTTGCATCAGTTGGTATCAAAGCCAAGTCTAATCTCAGGTTATATCCTTTCAATTCATGTCTTTATTTTTCTTGGTTTTCTTCCTGAAAGTTTCGGCTATGGATAAAAAAAAGAATAAAAATTTAGGGTTCTTGCATCTTCTTGATTTATTGAACACATAATCACAAGCTTATATACTTATTAATTCATTCTTGAGCAAATCAGCACACACCCCTATTAATCTCTATGATTTTTCTTGTTGCCGAATATATTACAAAAAAATAGAGAAAAATAAGAAAAATAAGAGAAGAGAAATCAAAGTGTGTGTGTGTGTGTCTATATATATATATATATATATATATATATATATATATATATATATATATATATATTTCTTCTTGTGCTTGCTGAAGTTTACAAAAAAGAAAAAAGAAAGGAGAAATCACAATTTTAGTTTTGGTCAAAGGTTTACTTGCTTAAATTTTGATTATTACACAATTTTGTTAGAATTGAATCTTTAAGTGTCTTGATTATGTTTTCTTGATAAATTGGTTAGTTTAATTGATTTTTTAGTTTCTTGAATTTTGTGAATTAAATTTTTAGTTCTTGATAATTCATATTCTTTTTAGTTCTTTCTAAATTTATTTCACGTCTTCAAATCATCATTATACTCGTATAAATTTACATTGCCATTTGTGAATTTATCATTGTAGTCTTGTTTTGAAAGTTTCATAATTTTCTTAATTCTTGAGTCTTAAATTTATTCTATAAGATCACTGTGAAATTTGTTAATTCATTTGATAGGTTGCTAGTTACTTTTAAGACTTAAAGTAAGGCAATAAAGTGAGAAAAAAAAAGCGTAGTGAACATATTAGAGTGAAAAATCTACAAATTATATGAAACACGAGTGGTGTGAGATATTTTTTTTTTATTACTAATATTTTTGTGCAGGATAAAAAAATATCTCCAGGTAGTGTATCACAAAAAAAGACTAAAACTTCAGATAAGTTGACGTAAGTTACATTGTTGTTTGATTGTTTTTCTAGGTCAAGTTTCTATTCGTTGGTCTCATCTAAAGTTCAAGGTAGATCTTCCTCTGTGATGAAGTCTCTACCTTATCGAGTTAAATCCTAACCGTTCTAAATTCTAAATTTTTGCATTGTTTTTATTTTGCACTTTGTATCTTTAATATAAAGATATTTTATACCCTAAATATTAAAGTATATAGCTAAATCCTAACACTTTAAATATAAAGTAAACAAAATGATTAGTGAAGGGTTTTTGATATTTTATCCAAACTCTAACGGATAATTGATGAGAGAATTTATTGCACACATATTTTTAGTTATTATTGTTTGATTTTAGAGTGTTTCGTGTGTTTCTCAATGAGTTTATCTAGAATTTTTGATATCTTTGATATTTATTTAATTCTTGGGAAATCAATGTCCTTTCATGTATTTAACTATTGAATTAAGATGAATTTAGGATCATACGAAAAGGCAAACAATAGGCTAAGCTTAGAGTTCGAATTTGAGTTGGTCTCTTCTAGTCAAGCCTGAACACTAATTGGTTTTTGGGTTGCAACTAGAATTATACAACTCTGTTTTGTGCTTTATTTACTTTTCTGAAAAGCTGAGACATAGATCTATAATTCATATGTAGATAAAAAGAACCCAGTTTTACTGTTTTGAAGCCCAAAAAATGGGTTGAAATACAAAGTCAGAATTAGTCCAGAACTCCCAGCAGCCGAGACACCATCTTGAGTTTTGGCCCATATCTAGAGTTTCGAATGTAGAATAATTGCAAGATACATTGAGTTGGAAATAAAATTTGATTCTCTACACATGTTTCAGAAATAGAGAATTCACAATTCACACGTTTTCTACCTCAAAATTGGTCCGCCATAAAAGGAAAAAAATCTAGCAGATTCTCCGAGAGATAACGAAAGTGATTTCCTTTTGTTTAAAGAATAAAGCCAAGGATAATAAACCCCTAAAGGGTGGTGGCTACGAGTTTTATGATTGAGACCCTAGAAAGCACAACAGAGGAAAAAAGAGGACATCTTGAGAGAATCGATCAAGACAGAAAAAGGTGGAAGCATCCAAGGAAGAGAAGGCTTGAAGAAATTTTGCGTACATTGTAAGAGTCTTATTTTTATTCCCTTTCTCTTCAGCATGTTAAACTTCAGAATTTGTTTTGTTTTGTTTAGATTAAACATGAACTAATCTCCTTTTCTAGGCTACGATGTAGCCTAACCATGACGTTATAATTTCAGTATTCAATGTTATCTCAAGGTTAATTATTTCATGTTAAGTATTCATCACTAGTTTTAATGTATTTGAATATCTGGCAAATATTTGAATGATTTGATGGTCATGTTGAGACCGAAAGGTGATGTATGACGTTTTCTTCGAATGATGAATGCCATAAATTGAACGAAAACAATAAATAGAGAAACATGATTTGTGTAGTTATTGTTGAGAGAATCCATGGAATTTAAGGAGCTTTCATGTAATTAAATTCATATAGAGATATGGTGGGTTAATATATGAAAGTAATTTCAATAATACTCAAGAGAGGTTGATGGATAGGGTAGGGATTCTCAACTATCAACATGAATATTCTTGAGTAACATCGTTTAATGTTTTATTATTGAATGGTTATGGTGAAATCGGATGTCCTAGTATTCTAAGTTATCAAGTTCAATTCATTCTATTTCAGTGCGCATTCTTTGTTTTTGCTTTTATAATAATAATAATAATAATAATAATAGTAATTATTATTATTATTATTATTATTATTATTATTATTATTACATTACTATTATTATAATATCTTCAATCGATTTCTAAATAGAATTAAACTAGTAAATTTTGGTAATTAATTGATAAATCAATCTATATGGGTTTGATACTTTACTTTACACTTTACTACTTGTTTGATTTCATACACTTGTGAATTCTTTGTTTCACTAATCGTAAACTAGTTACAATATCTTTTTTGTATTTTTTAAACATGAAAGATGTATTTTTTTAATAAAATCATATGCTCGGAAAACATTTAGGATTTAGTCGTATGCATAAAAAAAAACATTTTTGTTTTTTGTTTTAAAGAAGAAATTAATTTAAAATTTTTGAATTTTTTTTGAATTTTCAATTTTTTTATGAAAAGTTTTGGAGAAAACCAAGTATTTTAATATTGGATCTGTATCTTACACTGTAAATATACAACCTAATATTATGCAAAAAAATTTGGAAAAATATGCGAGAAAATCACAAATATTTTGAAATAACCCTTGGAATTTTTTGGAATTTTTTTTTGTTTTTTTAATTGTATAATATTATTAAATATAAATTGGGTTGCGCCAAAATTGGTCCAGCTTGACTCAGTCGGGTTAGCCCGACTAATGGCCCAACAGACCCTTCATTCTTCTTCTTTTTTTAGGCTAGGCTGAACCTGGCCCATCTACATGGGCTGGATTAAGCCCAGGCCTGCACTATCACTAGCCTAGCCTAGTGACCATAGGGTTAATTATTATGCAATGGTCAGGGGTTTTGGAGGCGGAAAAACAAGGGAAAACTCGCCTGGCCGGAGGAGAAAAGTTATTGGCGAGGTTCTTGGTGTTGCAAGGAAGACATGCAAGTGGTTGGTGGTGGAAAGGTGATTGAGGCACAGTTGAGGAAGTGGCCAAAATGGTGGCTGAGAGAGGGGAAAGAAAAACTAGAGAAAAAAATGTTTTTTCTCAACTTTGGATTCTGATTTCTCCCCTATTGGGGCATGGAATCCACCTTCATTTATAGGGGGTGAAAAAAATGTTGTCTTTTGTGGCGCCAAATCTTGCCCCTTGATTTAAAACAAAAAGATCTCAACTATTGGTTCAAAGTTGTCATCATGGTCTGAAAAAGTTGCTGCAAAAGGGTTGGTTGGGTTGGCCATTTTGGGGTGGCACCGAGGCTATTGTGGTGTTAATCAGCCAAAAAGAACCATACTAGGGTGTAGTTAGATATTAAACCATTGTTTGCATGCAAGTTTTGTCAAATTTGGTGTCGCACCCTCGCAGCGGAGTGTGACATCGTGACGATCCTCGATTGATTTTGGAGTTTTTGTTTATTGTGAATAAAGGAGTCGCCACCTAGTATTTTGGTCATTAGGAACCCTAACTGGTCTTTCAGAGATTCTAAGGCAGGGGACTGGTTGCGTAAAGGGAAGATATTAACACCCCTAGTACGCTCTACCTAAGGTAAGCTGCTTGGTGTTTGGTTTGCTTTATAAATGCTATGGTGTTGGTGTTTTCTAATCCCATTAGTTTTCCTAGATTTGATTCAAATTAAATTTATTAAGATAGAAATCCAATGAGATTCCATGTGCTTTAAAAGCTCATTTTTCCCTTAGTATTTCAAGAGTTTACGACTTGTAAATCGTAAAGAGGAGGGACAAAAATCTAAGGAAATTCCGGGCACTTTAAAAGCCTATTTTTGCCTTAATGTTTCATATTCTTATGGCTCGTAACCATGGAGTAAAAAAAATTGAAATGTCTTTGATTATAATTACGGCTTCTTTCAAGGATGTGCAATGACTTATTGTTCATAGAAAAATATTTTGGATATTAACCACTTGAGGTTTCTTTATCCAAATAATAACAAGTTATTCCCAATAATATTTTGGATATTCATCCCTTTGGGATTTTTTTATCCAAACATTAAAGGTGAATAATAATAAGTTATTCCCAATAATATTTTGGGTATTCATCCCTTTGAGATTTCTTTATTCAAATATTAACGGTGAATAATAGATTAATTCCCTCCAAAATAAGATTTTTATATTTTTTGGAATATTGACCAATACCCTTTGGAGTTTTACAAACATGTTGTAAAATTCAAAAATGTAAGAAAATAATTTTTTGTTGTGTTTAAGAAATCCATGCGAAAACATATTTTTGAAACTTCAAATATTTGTTTTTTTATATAAAAAAGGAAATTCAGAATATGTTAGGGTATTGGTCATATGCAACACACAAGAAAATATTTTTTTTGTTTTTCAGACATATATATATATATATATATATTTGCAACATTTCGTGGAAAAACCGGGTATTTTAATACTAGATTTGAATTTCAACAATATAAAAAAATAACAAACCATAACCTAAATACACGGGAAAACCAACGATATTACTCGTTTTTTTAGGGCTGGGTCCAGCTCGACCCATGTGACTGGACTGAACCCAATAGACTTAGCCATGTCGCTGGCCCAAACTAGTGACCCGGCTGGGCAAACGATGCCTCATTATTTACTGTTCAAGTGAATTATAATTCACTTGAACAGTAACAAAGCATGCACAACAACCATTAATATGCAAAGTGAAAAGAATGCATGGAAACTCACCTGGCGCTGAGATGAGCGAAGGCGATGGCGCTGCTCATGAAGGTAGATCCGGCCTGGTGCTCACAGCAGAAATAGAATTGCTGTCATGCAAGAGAGTTTTCGATGTGGCTTTAATAGAGGCTGGAAAAAAACCATCCTGCTTTCATGTTACTGCTGCTGTTTGTCGCTTTGGGAGGAAGGATCCCTGCTACTGTGCTGCTCTTGCTTATTGCTGCTCACAGTGTTGTCGTCTCGTTCACAGGTGGAGGAAAGTCTTCCGCTGGCATGGCAAAAGATCAGCGCCCTTGGAGTCTTGGTTTTCTGCTCCTTCTTTACTGTCCTTCGGCCTCCCCTCTTATTTCTCCATCTTTTCCGTAATGAGCTGCTGTTAGCAGCGGAGAGGAAGGGAGAGTGAAGGGCTGGCGCAACCCATTCTTCGGTCAGGAGAAGACGAGGCTGTTCTGTGGAGAAGACCAGGTTGTTCTATATATCTGG